>ERZ795043.292-NODE-292-length-52218-cov-14.632326_pt1 | contig 52218 bp, 50 predicted proteins | sample MGYA00375127_ERZ795043 | MGnify/ENA primary metagenome ERZ795043 (study PRJEB30172, sample SAMN05518447) | compost metagenome | isolation source: Feedstock adapted compost from Newby Island compost facility, Milpitas, CA | place: USA:Newby Island compost facility... | reverse complement strand
CTTCTTCCGAAGGCCCGCTCGCGCTCGGTGTTCAGTTTTCAAAGAGCGATTTTTTTCCCGCCGCCTCGCGGCGACGACTTTTATAATATATCACAGACCTCCGGCTCCGCGCAACCGTTAATTTTAGCCGAACCAGGGCCGGGCCATTCAAAAATCGCGCCGCTTTTGCCCGCTACCGGCCCATTTCGACTTCGGCCAACGTCAGGCTCCGTCGTTCGCCACACGCCTCATACGCCAACCTCCGCCACCGGCATCGGGGCGTACCGCACCTCCATCGGCCCGTCCGTCGCGTTCCGATCCAGCGGACGGATCTCCTCGCGAATGTAACCGCGTTTGACCAGGCTTTGCAGCACAAGCGCCAGATTCAGGCCCAGCCCCTGCAAATCCGGATGGCGCTCCAGTTCCCGAACGGTCCACGGCGCTCTGCGGCTGGCGAGAATCCGCAGCAGCAGCGCGCATGACGTTTTCATTTTGGTCAGCATGGCGAATTCGCAGGCGAGCAGCAGCAGTTGCACGCGCTTGTCCGGCGATTCGGTGCTGGTGGTCAGTTCCTCGAACAGCTTGTAGATGCCGGGATTGACCCGCCGGATTTCTTCCCACATTCTCCGTCCGGGATGCAGCCCTTCCTCCACCAGCACAATCTGCGCCCAATGGTGCAGGGAGGCCACAATATGGGAAAACGCGTCCGGCACCCGGCCCTCTTTCATGTCCTGTTTCGCCTGAACGCACGTCTCCACAAACCGGGAGAACTCGGCGAGCAGTTTCCGCTCCCGCGTCGCCTGCGGCCGCGTGCCCAACCGCTGCCGTATGCCCGACAGCCAGCCCTCCGGATCGACCAGAATTTCCCCTTGGACGAGCCACTGTCCCCAGGGGCCGTCGTCGCCGGCGGCGAGCCGCTTTTCCAGCTCCTCCGGGTGCGCCCGATGCACCTCGATGCGCGCGTCGCTCCACTTCCAATGCTCGGTTGCGCCCGCCGGAGGGGCATCGCGATCCACGACCAGCAACAAGCCGTTGACGCCGATTGCAAACGGCTGATCCGCAAACGGAAACGCGACCCAAAGCAGGCCGATCACGCCTTCCTCCCGAAGAAGCCGGTCGATGCAACGCAATTTGGCCGTTTCAAACGGTATTGGCTTCACGTCCTCAACCCCCATGGACGTCCGGAACCGCCGGCAAGACCCGGTGGAACTGGCCCGGCGACGGATCGCGATGCTATAATAAAGTCGGTTTCGCGATCAAAATGCATCCGACTGCCGGATCGCGGCGAGATTGCTGTCGGTACCGTATGGCCCAGAAAATGACTGCAACCATATAGTTCGACATCCTCTCACCGGTTTCCTGCACCGCGCGGACAAACGGAAATGTGGCAAAGGACGGGATGAACGAAATGAAATGGAAAGCGAGCAAAATCACGACCCTGCGCTCGCTCGGGCTGCTGCTGATGCTGGTCGGCCTCGGCGTCATGGTGCTGGGCACGGGCGGCATCCTGCTGTTTGGCGACGCCGGCAAAATCGTGGCCGGCATCTTCCTCGTGCTCGGCCTGCTCAGTTGCTTCGCCAGCACGGCCATCTATTTCTACGCCGGCATGCTGACCACGAACGCGCCGGTCATCGATTGCCCGGAATGCGGGAAACGCACGAAAATGCTGGGCAAAACGGATCGCTGCATGTACTGCCACACGATCCTGACCTGGGATCCCGAACTGGCCACGGAAAAACCCGCCTCCGCCGATTCCGCCGGCGCCCCGTGACCGGTCGGGACGGACGGATCAAGGCTGGCTTTGCAGTTCCTCGTCCAGCACCCGCCAAATGTCGTCGGCCGCAAACCCCCGCTGCCAGGAAGCGACGCCCGCCAGCCCGTATTTTTTCACCAGCGCGGCCCGCGCCCGGATCGAATGGGCGTCCTCGATCCAGATTTTGCGGAGGGTGCCGTCTTCTTTATACTCCACATAATGCTGGCCGGTTTCTTCCGATAGCACCGGCTTCAGGTTCCGTTCCTTGATCAACTGCCGCACCGTGTCCATCCCCACCGCCTTCGACGATACCTTTCCGTCCGGATCGAGGGTCCAAATGCGGGTGTAGAGCGGAATGCCCAAAATCAGTTTTTCCGGCGGCACCCCGTCTTCCTCCAGGATGCGTTTCACCGCGTTCTCGGCCCAGGGGAGCGAGGAGACCGAACCGGCCTTCGGGCTCGTCGCCCAGTGTTCATCGTAAGCCATGACCATCATGAAATCGACGATGCGGCCAAGCTTCCCCCGGTCGAGAAAGGCCGACCACATCGCGTTGTTCGATTTCGGCGTCACGTCGATGGACACGACCAGTCCCTGCGCATGCAGAAGCGGCGTCAGTTCCCGGACGAACTGAACCAGCTTCTCCTTGTCTTCCAGGTACACGTTTTCAAAATCGAGGTTGATGCCCTGCAGCTTGAACGTTTGCGCAAATGCCAGCAATTGGGCAATCATGTTCATCCGCTTCTCGTGGGTGGCCAGCGCTTCATGGGTGAGATCCGGGTCGAAGCTGTTGCTGAACAAGGCCCAGACCTGCAAACCGTTGGCGTGCGCGCGTTCCACGTAGCGCCGGTCCGCCTTGCTGCGGATGTTGCCTTCGCCATCCTTCAGCTCGAACCAGGTCGGGCTGACGACGTTGACCCCCGGCAAACGATCCAGGTTGTCCGGGTTGGCCGGAACGGAATAGACCGCCTCCCAGGTCAGGTTGATCCGTTCGCCGGTCAGATTCCAGTAGGCGTAATCGGCCCGGGCGGAGCCGTCCCCGTCGTGGCGGACCGGCACCTGCTTCACGCCGCCCAGCTTGACGTGGCGTTTGTCCACATAACCGATATGCCCCGCCGTCGATTGCGCCGTGTACCAGCCGTCCCGCTCGCCCCAGATGCGCAGCGTGTCGCCGGCCGCCAGATCTTCCACGATCGGTTGCCGGCGGTCGGGGCCGCTCCGCAACGCCGTCCTCTCTTTCGTAACGGTTCCCGTCTGGTACGCGTCGCCCGGCATGAACAGGGTGACGATGCCGGTGCCTTCGCCCGTTTCCGCCGTCAGGCCGAACAGTTCAGTCAGCGGCGCAAGCGGCAAATAGAGGGTATCCCCCTCCTTTTCCGCGGCAAAACGGAGCTCGAACGGCTTCCGGTTCAGCGTCGCGTTCCGCTCCCCCGGTTTCAGGTAAAGCACGTCCGTCGGAGTCGTCAGCACGATGGATTCCGTTTCCGGCTCATGCCAAACGCCTTCGCCCAGCAGTTGCCGCGCCAGTTCCAGCGGGATTTTCAGCCCCTCGCCTTCCCCCGCGGCGTGCTCGCCGCTCCATTCCCCGCGCAGCATAATCGCCGCCGGCTTGTCCATGTAAGCCGGCTGGACATATTCGCGACTGGGCTGTTGCTGTTGCCACCACCAAAATCCCGCCGCTCCGCCGGCCACCAGCAACATCAGCCAAAACAAACGGGCCGCCGGCCTCCGCCGAAGCCGCGCACCGCTCGCTCTCGCTCTCATCCGGGTTTCCCTCCCGCGTCTTTCGGCAACCGTTCGATGACCTGTTGCGAATGTCCCCGCTCCGTGTCGAACCGATGACGTCCGTTGTTCTCCTCTGTGTAGGACGAAAGATATGCGTCGGAAGTTGCGGCGACGCGCCTTCAACGTGCCGGCCGCATCTTCAGCCAACAATAAAGGCGCGAAGGATAATCCCTCGCGCCCCGATCGTTCAGGCGTCGACACGCGTCACACTTGCAACGCGGCACATGCCGGGCAAAGCCCGTACACCTCCAGGCGGTGCCCATACACGCGGAAACCGGTCCGTTGCGCGGCTTCCTTTTCCACTTCCACCATCGGCGGATGTTCGAAATCGACAATCTCGCCGCATCGTTTGCAGATGGCATGGTAATGATCGGAAAGATCGGCGTCGAAGCGGCTGGAATCGTCCCCATAGGTCAGCTCGCGGACCAACCCCGCCTCGATGAACAGCTTCAGGTTGTTATAGACCGTGGCCACGCTCAGGCTCGGATAGTGGGGTGACAGCGCACGGTAAATCTCGTCCGCCGTCGGGTGGGACTTGGAGTGCATCAGATATTCCAGAATCGCGTACCGTTGAGGCGTCATGCGCACCCCTTCGGATTTGAGATGTTCCACGGCGTGTTGAAGCCGGTCGTCCATCGTTCGTCACCGCCTTTCTCGATTAGAATTATTGTAAAACCGATGGACCCGCGCTGTCAATGGAAGAACCCGGGCCGGAGACCCGGGACCGGCCGTTACGGGCGGTAACGCACGAGGGTGATGTCACCGTTGGTTTTGGCCGTCAGATGATGCGTACCGGCGCCGAGCTTGCCCTTCGCCGTTTTCCCGTCAACCTGCAAAGACAGGTCGGTCGTAAGGTCGCCAAAGCGGCTCTCGGCGTGAACCGTCGCATCCGCCGTGTCCGGAATTTCCAGCCGGATGTCGCCGTTGGTGATCCCCGCGTTCCAATCCCCGCCCAGCATCGAACTCCGGACGACGACGTTGCCGTTTACCACATGGGCATCGGCGCCCTTCCGGACCTCGTCGAGCGTCACATCCCCGTTGACGGTTTTGACCCGAACCGGTCCGTCGATGCGGCTGGCCGCGATGTCGCCGTTTACGGAGATCAGCTCGGCGTCCTCCGCGATGTCCGTCGCCCGCAAATTGCCGTTCACCGTTTGCGCTTTGACGCTTCCGTCAATATTGGCCAACCGGATGTTGCCGTTCTTCAGATCGATGCGCACCCCGGTGTCCAAACCGGCCGCGTCCGCCGCCCCGCTTGTCAACTCCACCGCAACGGCCGGCAAGTCGCCTCCGGGAAGCGAAACGGTAAGATCGACCCGCGGCTTTTTCCACCACCACCAGCGGCTGTAGGACGGCACGTCGGACACCAGCTCGAGGCCGTTCTCCGTCCGGCGAAGGTCCAGCCGGATGTTGCCGGCCATCTGCTCCGCCTTTTCCCCACGGGCGTCGATATAGGCGACAGCCTGCACCACCATTTCCTTCGCCGCGTCATCCTGCCGGATCGTCACCTCGCCGACCTGGTGGCGGATGACCAGCTCGGACACGTCGGGCGCGAGCGCCGCGCGAACCGCCTGCAGTTCGAAACGCTCGCCCGAGGCGTCCGGGAATGCCCACGAACCCATCCAGGACAGATCCGGAGCGACCGTCCGGATCCGATCGCCGTGCAGCCACAGCACGGCAAGCGCGACCAACAGGGCCGTCCCCAGCATGCCGCCCCAGTAGACGCGCACGCGCAAGTTCCGGGCGCGGGCGACCAATTGCACCACGATCAGTTCCACCCCGAGCGAGACCAGCACCAGCGGCCAGCCGATGCTCATCCATGTCCAGGAATCCCCGACCCCCGCCACATCCAGCACGAGCATGACGCCCACCGTCATCAGGGTCAGGGCGGCGGTTGCGCGGCCCCATTTTACCATATGTCCATTGCCCTCACTTTCATCCCGGTCAATCGGCGGATACCCGCCGCACCCCTTCCACGCGCCGGAGCCGTTCCGTGAGCGGAAGCACCTGATCGGCGCCTCCCAACCGCACGCGCAGCCGCACGAACAGTTGGCCGTTTTCCCTTTCTTCCGTGCCGCGATCCTCGACGGTTACGGCAACCAGTTGAATCCCCTCTTCCTCGAGCGCCTTCCGCAGGCGGTCGCCGGCTCCTTCCTGGGCGTCCATCGCCACCATCAGCCCGTACTCCTGTTTGGGGCGGAAAAACCGCTTCTCGAACAGATTCAGCCCCCAGAGCACGAGAAACGCCACCACGGTGGCACACGTCGCCACCAGGTAAAATCCGGCGCCCACAGCCAGGCCGACGGCCATGACGACCCACAGCGAAGCCGCCGTCGTCAGGCCGGTAATCGCCCGGCCGGTGAACAGGATCGTACCCGCGCCCAGAAACCCGATGCCGGTAATGACCTGCGCCGCCAGACGCGCGGGATCCAGCCGCACGTTCGGCGCATCGGCGAACGCGGCGAACCCGTAGATGGACAGCATCATCAGCAAACAGGATCCCATGCAAACGAGCACGTGCGTCCTGAGGCCGGCAGCGCGGTTTTTCCGCTCCCGTTCGAATCCGACCAGCCCGCCGAGCAGCACGGAAAGAAACAGACGGAACAAAAGCTCCGTGTCCGCGATCATCCAGGGATTGTTCATGGAATTCCCCTCGCTCCGATTGTATCACGCGTGGTGGAGTCGGACATCGGTTCCGTGGCGGAGCGCGAAGCCCGACCCGGGACGGAGGACCGTCCCCGCCCGGCTGACGCCGGGCGGCGACCCATGGGTTTAAATGCGGAAAACGGTCTCCGCCGCGCGGGGGACCGTTTTCGCCAAACGTTTATCCCTTCAGCCGTTCCGTCAACAGCTTGTTCACGAGTCCGGGATTGGCCTTGCCCTTCGTTTCTTTCATGACCTGGCCCACCAGGAAACCGAGCGCCTTTTCCTTGCCGCTCCGGTAATCGGCGACCGACTGGGGATTGGCGGCGATGACGGCGTCGACCACGGCGAGGATGGCGCCCTCGTCGCTGATTTGCACTAGGCCCTGCTCCTCCACGATCTGTTTCGGCGCCTTGCCGGTTTCCAGCATCGTTTTGAACACCGTTTTGGCGATCTTCGTGCTGATCGTGCCGGATTCGATCAGTTGGATCATCTCGCCGAGCCCTTGGCCGGTCAGCTTCACGTCTTCGATTTCCAGCCCGTTCGCGTTCAGATAGCCGAGCAGCTCCACCATGATCCAGTTCGCCGCCGCCTTTGCGTCCTTCGTGTACTTCAGGCTCTCCTCGAACAGGTCGGCCAGCTTGACCGAAGACGTCAGCACGCCGGCATCGTAGGATGAAAGCCCGTATTCGCTCGTGTACCGCGCCTTGCGCGCGTCCGGAAGCTCGGGAATCGAGGCGCGGACGCGGGCCTGCCACTCCGGATCGAGCTGAATCGGCACCAGGTCGGGATCCGGGAAGTAGCGGTAATCGTGCGCTTCCTCTTTGCTGCGCATGCTGATCGTGCGTCCCTGGGCCTCGTCCCAGCGCCGCGTCTCCTGCACGACCTTGCCGCCGCTTTCGAGCACCTCCGCCTGGCGCAGTTGCTCATATTCGAGCCCGCGTTGGACGGCGCGGAACGAGTTCATGTTTTTCAGTTCCGTCTTCGTGCCGAATTCCTTCTGGCCAACCGGACGCAGGCTGATGTTGGCGTCGCAGCGGAGGGAGCCTTCCTCCATCTTCACGTCGGATACGCCGCAATATTCCATGATGGCCCGCAGTTTCTCCAAATACGCCCTGGCTTCTTCCGGCGAGCGCAGGTCCGGCTCGGACACGATTTCCACCAGCGGCGTGCCGACCCGGTTGAAATCGACAAGCGATCCGCCGCCGCCCTCTACGTGCGTCAGCTTGCCGGCGTCCTCTTCCAGGTGCAAACGGGTGATGCCGATTCGCTTGATCCGGCCGTCCACCTCGATGTCGATCCAGCCGTTGCGCCCAATCGGCTGATCGTATTGCGAGATCTGGTAAGCTTTCGGCAAGTCGGGATAAAAATAATTTTTCCGGTCAAACTTGCACCAGTCCGCGATTTCGCAGTTGAGCGCCATCGCCGCTTTCATCGCGTATTCGACGGCTTGCCGGTTCAGCACCGGCAGCACGCCGGGATGGCCGAGACAAATTGGGCACGTGTGCGTGTTGGGCGGGGCGCCGAACGAGGTGGAGCAGCCGCAAAAAATTTTCGTCTTCGTTTTCAGCTCCACGTGCACTTCGAGCCCGATGACCGTTTCGTATTTGGACAGGATGGACATGCTTATGTTCCTCCTTGGGCAAACTCCGGATAACCCGCCGGACGGGAGTCAGGCACTTCAGAGCGCCGGGCGCAGCCGGTGATGCTCCGTCGCCTGTTCGTAGGCGTGCGCCGCACGCAGCACCGTCGCTTCGTCGAAGGGTTTGCCGACGATCTGCAGCCCGACCGGCAGCCCGTCCGCCAGCCCGCAGGGGACGCTGATGGCGGGAGCTCCCGCGAGGTTGACCGGGATCGTGCAAATGTCGTTCAGGTACATCGTGAGCGGGTCGCCGATCTTCTCGTCGATCCGGAAGGCGGTCGTCGGCGCGGTCGGCCCGACGATGACGTCGAAGGTTTCGAACACGCGGTCGAAGTCCCGCTTGATCAGCGTCCGCACCTGCTGCGCCTTTTTGTAGTAGGCGTCGTAGTAACCGGAGCTGAGCGCGTAGGTGCCGAGCATGATGCGGCGCTTGACTTCGGGCCCGAACCCTTCGCTGCGCGAACGCAGGTACAGATCGGACAGGTTTGCCGGTTGGTCCGCCCGCACGCCGTAGCGCACGCCGTCAAACCGCGCCAGGTTCGACGACGCTTCCGAAGAGGCGATGATGTAATAGGTGGCCACGGCATATTCGGTATGCGGCAGCGACACCTCTTCGACCGTCGCGCCGAGCGCCTCGAACTGTTTCAGCGCTTCCAGCACCCGCTCCTTCACCCCGGGGTCGATCCCCTCCCCAAGATATTCCCGGGGCACCGCGACGCGCAACCCTTTGACGTCTCCGGTCAGCGCCGCCCGGTAGTCGGGAACGTCCACGTTGGCCGACGTCGAATCGAGCGGATCGTACCCGGCGATCGCCTGCAGCACGCAGGCGGCGTCTTCGACATTTTTCGTGATCGGCCCGATCTGGTCCAGGGACGACGCGAACGCCACGAGCCCGAAACGGGACACGCGCCCGTAGGTCGGCTTCAGGCCGACCACACCGCAGTAGGCCGCCGGCTGACGGATCGAACCGCCGGTGTCCGAACCGAGCGCAAAATACACCTGGCCGGCCGCCACCGCGGCCGCGGAACCGCCGCTGGAGCCGCCGGGCACCCGTTCCGTGTCCCACGGGTTTCGCACGATGTGGAAGGCGGAGGTTTCATTGGAGCTGCCCATGGCGAATTCGTCCATGTTCAATTTGCCGACCGTCACCGTTTGGGCGTCCTTCAGTTTCCGGACGACGGTGGCGTCATAGATCGGCCGGTAATTGGCCAAAAACCGGCTGGCGCACGTGGTGGTGAGACCCTCCGTCACCATGTTGTCCTTGATGCCGGCCGGCAGCCCGAACAACGGACCGCGCGGCGCATCCGCCGGAAGCTTGTCCAATTCTTCCGCCCGCGCGCGGGCGCCTTCTTCATCCAACGTCAAAAAAGCGCCGATGCGCCCGTCCGTTTCCCGGATGCGCCTGAGCGACGCGTCCACCAGATCGGCCGCGCGAAGTTCCCCGCGGGCCAACAGATCCTGGATGTCGGATAACCGCATGTCGAGCAAAGACAATGTCCTGTTCCCCCTTTAGTCCAGCACGGACGGAACCTTGAACTGTCCGTTCTCTTCTTCGGGCGCGTTGGCCAACACCTGTTCGCGCGGCCAGGACGGCCGCGGTTCGTCCTCCCGCATGACATTGGCGAGCGGCAGAACGTGGCTGGTTGGCTCGACGCCGGTCGTATCCAGTTCGTTCAGCTTGTCGATATACCGCAAAATGGCGCCGAGCTGTTCGGCAAACATCTCCTTTTCGTCGTCGGACAGCGCCAGCCGGGCCAGGGCGGCGACATGTTCGACGTCTTTCACCGTGATGCTGCTCATCGACCGGATTTCCCCTTCACGCGAATATTTCCACCGATTTTTATCATTATAAAAAATAACCCATGCGATCTCAACGCCGGCCGTGCGTTCCGTGGTGCAGCCCGTTCGCCGCCCGTTGAGCGGGCGACTGCCGCCGGCTTCTTGTCCGCTTGCGTGCGATCCCGTGCCGGGTGTCCGCGGCCCGATGCCGCCCCCGATTTCCGCAGAAGGAGGCTACGCCGTGCCCGCCTATCATGAGTTCGGAACGCACATTCCCCTGCAAGATGCGGGAATGGTCGAGTTTGCGGCCGACGATCCCGCGTCCTTCGCCGCACTCGACGCCTGCCTCGGCGGTTTTCCGTCCGAGGGTTCCGCCCGTACCCGGCGCATCCGTTACGAGCGGTACGATCAACTGCTCCGTCTGCTGAGCGAAATCGACCGCCGGTTGCCCGACGAACACCGCCGCCGGCTTCGCTGCCGGATCCGGTGCGATATGTCCGCCATGCGGAACGGAGCAAACGGTTCTCTCGCCGGAGATGACGACCGTCCGGAACCCGCCGGGCCTTTGGAAGCGGACAGGCAGGCCGGGGTGGAATTCGGCCGGGAACTGACGGATGCGGGCGATACCGGAGACAAAGGCGACGAGCGCGGGCGCGGAACCATGCCCGACGACGATGACGAAGGCTGGCAACCGGCCGTCCGCCTGTTGGGCCGCATCGGCCCGTACCGGGTGAGCGACTGTATCATGCACCGCTGGTTCACCTTGCATTTTCAGCCGATCGTGCGGGCCCGGGGAGGCTTGTACGGTTATGAATTGCTGGCGCGTCCGCTGCCGGAACAGCCTCCCTTTCGCCAGAACGAGCTGGTGTCCGTCGCGCGGGACAGCGGCTTGCACGGCTTCCTGGAACGGGAATTGCTGTGCAAGGCGATCCGGCTCAGCAACACCCATCTGTCCCGCGGCGTCAAACGGTTTGTCCATTTTCTCCCCTCCGCGATGGTCAATCCGGCCGTTGACCTGGAACGCGTTTTCGCCCTCATCCGCGACGGCGAAGCGGATCCCGCCGATTTCGTGTTTGAGATCGAAAAAACGGAACGGCTCGAAAACAATCCTCACCTGGCGGAAATCGCGGGCCAATGCCGCAAGCGGGGCGCGGGACTTGCCCTGTACCTGCCGGAGGAAGGCGGAGACCCCGGAAAGGCCGCCTTTTTGGCGCTGCTTGACTTGTTGCGTCCCGCTTGCCTGAAGCTGGGGCGGGGCGTCATTGCCGGATGCCATCGGGACTCCGGACGGCAACGGCGCATTCGGGAGGCGCAGGAACTGGCCAAGCGCCATCAATGCCTGTTGCTGGCCGAAGGGGTGGACGAAGCCGCCGATCTGGCCTTTCTCCGCGAACGGGGCGTGCCGCTGCTGCAAGGTTATCTGACCGGTCCTCCCACACCGGTCCCCGTGCCGCCGGCTGCGCCAGAACCCGCATCACGGGCTTCCGATCCGCCTGCCCCGCCGGGGTCCGCCTGATCGGAACGCCGTTTCGCCGGAGAGTGGCCGGACGTTATCAACCTCGCGCCGTTCGCTTCCCCGCGCTTCATTTCACGGCGCGAAGCGGGCGTCGGCACGATGGCCGTCTGACCGGACGGTGCCCGGGAGGCCCCCGTCTCCCGTCTGCCGTCCATACACGCCGCCTGCCTGGACCAAAGGGCGGTTTGACCGTTTTTCGGCACAAAAAAAGCCGACCGCAATCGGACGGCTTTCCGGTCAAAACGTCGTCAGACGCACGGGATCCTTCGCTCCGCGCATGCGTTCCGATCCGGATCTCGATCCATCGGTTTTTGGCGAAGGTTAGATCCAGGCTTTCATATTCACCCGGCGAATGAACTCTTCCCGGCTCAGCACTTCGTTTTGCGACGAATCGGGTTCCTCCTCGCCGTTCATGACCCTGCGGAACAAATCCTCGTTATGGGTGGCCAGCGCATAGTCGATCAGCGCTTCCCGTTCGACGCGCCGCGCTTCCCGTTCCAGAACGACTTCTTCCCGCTCAATGTCGGCAGCCGGTACATAGAACTGGCGGTTTACTTTCGGAACCCGGATTATATAATCAAATGCGCTGTCCGCGTTGCGGTCGTACGCAATGACGTATCCATATTCCCCGATCGGAAGATTCTGCTCGAAGCGGTCTCCGACGATGATCACCTTCTGTCCCAGTTTCAGCACGCCGTTCCCCTCCCTTGCTGCATGCTACGCTTAATATTATGGTACTAGAAAGGGAGTATTTGTGCAAACGGGAACTGCGGCATGACGTCAAAAACGGGCGATGGGATCATGCCGGCGTCACCGGCGCTCACCGGACGGGCAGCTCGAACAGCGTTTCCGGCGTCACCGTCAGGGAGCGACAACCGGTTTCCGTCACCACGTACGTATTTTCGATGCCCACCACGCCCCTGCCCGGAAAAGTGAATTTTGGTTCGACGGCCAGCACCATGCCGGGTTCCAGCGGCTGATCAAAACCCGTCGCCAGCACCGGCCATTCGTCCAGCTCAAGCCCGATGCCGTGACCGAGAAACTTCACCCGGTCGTCCCCGTATCCCATGAAATGATCCGCCAGCCCGGCGTCCTTCGCCAGGCGCATCGCCTCCGCATAGATCGACTCCGGCGTCTGTCCGGAACGCAGCATGGTTTCGGCGCGCCGTAAAATGGCGACGGATACGTCATACGCGTGGCGCAGATCGTCCGGCAAGCGGCCGATGACCGCGGTACGGGTCTGGTCAATGACATAACCGTCCAGGCAGCAACCGATATCCAGCAAAATCGGCTCGTTGCGCCCGATCGGCCGGCGGCTGACCCCGTGCGGCGAAGCCGGCGAAAGCCCGCGCCCGCCCACCGGACCGTCGAAGGCGGATGGTTCCGCTGCGGCCTCGCCGGCCGCCACGACGCCGGTGACGGTTTCCTGGTTGTAACCGCGCATCCTCAGATGACCGCTGTGCCCTCGCCGCCGCAACGCGCCTTCGATGACGGCGATCAACTCCAGCTCGGTCATGCCTTCCCGCAGTTGTTGCAGCCCTTCCTTCAGCGCCGCATCCGCCGCTTCCGCCGCGGCGGCAATGCGCGCAATTTCCGCGGCGGATTTGACGCTTCGCACGGCGCGCAGCAACCGGGAAGCGTCGGTCCAGTCCGCCTGCGGCACCGCGGCGGCGACCCGCATGTAGAGCTGAGCCGGCAAAACGTCCAGATCGGCGCCGACGACGGGCCGGGTTCCCGCCGCAAACACGGACGGGTAGTCGTCCGCCAGTTGCTTCCCAAACTGGCGGAACGAACCGAGCGCCACCGTGCGGACGCCGGATTCCGCTTGCGCGCGCGCCAGACTGCGGCGTACATAGAACGTCGCTTCCCCTTCCGCGGGCAGGAACAGATAGCCGGCCTGCATCGTTCCGGTAAAGTAGTAGATGCCCACGTTTTGCGTCACCAGACAGCCGGCCATCCCCTCCGCCTTCAACCGTTCCTGGAGCCTCGCCAGCCGCCCGCCCAGCTCACGGGACATGTCGTCCGGCCGCCGTGCGGGAGCAAAACCGTCACCTGCCGAAGCCGGAAACGATGACGCCATGGGCGGAGCTTCCTGAACATCCTGTTGCGCAACCGCCCGCGTACCGGTTCGCATCGACCCGTCCGCATTCGTCGAGCTCATGGCAACGCCTCCCCGTGATGGATAGAGTACCGCTGACCTTCATTATAGACCAAACGGACACGGCGTGCGTCCCCAAGCCGCTTTCGTCGCAGCGCCAAAGACCGCCGGGACCCGCCTAAATGCACCAAAGACCGGCCAGGTTACGCCCTTATGCAAGCCGGGCGCTCTCAGTCATGCACCAGTTCGGCGACGCCCTTGACGTCCCAGACAACGGGACCCAGCACGCCGAACAAACGCGGAAAGGGAACGCGCACCACAAGCACGACGCCGGGACGATGCAGCGTCACCCGGCAGTCGTACTCCGGATTGTCGTACGTGTAGGGAAACACGGTATCCTCATTGATGATGTCCAGCACCCGCACCGTTGGCGGTTCGCGCAGCGGACTGTGGGGAAGGGGCCGGAAATCGTCGTCCAGCCGCAGGTTCACCCGTAAATACAACGCCGCCGTCTCCCGCGCCCGCTCCGGGTCGACGGACAGGATGCCCATTTCCAGCTTGTCGCGGTCCACCTGCTGCGCCGCCGCATGCGCGGCGCGGTTTACCGCCCGCTTGGCCTCGTACAGCATCCCCATGGCCCGTTCCTCATCCAGTTGCAGCGCATGCAACATCCACCATATGACCGTCAGGAGGACGCCAAACAGCAATTTGTCCATCGTTCCCTCCATTCGTCCGGCCGCGAAATCGTGCAAACCCGGGCGCCGGCGTTCGCGGCCGGCAGCGTTCACGGCACGTATTCGCTCATTTTCATGCCGGAAGCGGAAATGCGCGCCTCCGGACCGGGCGGCGTCAAACCGATCAGCCGGTCGATGTCCATGAGCCGCTCGTAAGGATACCGAATTTCCAGCAGAAGACCGACGCCTCTGGGCAGCGGCGCAGCGGGATCGTCCGCGGGTTCGCCGGAAGTGGAACCGATCACGTACTCCAACTGTGCGGGTTGAAATCCGTGCCGGGACAGCCGCTCCCGCGATTCGGCCACCATCCGCTCGTCGATGTATCCGTAGGTCCCGCTCGCCCCGATCTCCAGCAAATAGTCCACCTCCTGCCGCAACAGCGCCTGCCGGATCAGCAGCACATGCTTATAAACCGGGGAAAAGGCCAGCCAGCAGAACAGGGACGCAAACAGCACGAACACGAGCAACTGTTTCACGGATTGATCCGGGAAATTTCGTCCGCCACTACACGTCCGGATTCGCGGACCAACTCCCGGGTCCCTCCTTCCCCGCCGACAATCCGGTCGTACAGCAGCACAACCGTCAGCAGGAGGAGCACGGCGATCAACATCTGCCGCATCCCCCATCCCCCCTTCCGTTTCCGCATCCCGGCGATATGGACGCATGTTTTCCGAGACAGGCGCTCCGGCCGGAGCCGACATGGCCGCCATCTTCCCTTTTCCGGCGTCCGCGGGCCCGGCCCCGCCATGACGAACCGGTCCGGTTCAGGACGTTCACCGTTTCCCGGGCCCCGTCACGGCGAAAGGGAAGCCAGCGTGTCGTTGGCATTTCGCCCGTGCGTTTCAATGCGGGCACGCGTGCCTGTTGTATCGTCGGCGATGATGTTCTGGAACATCAGGGCGACAACCAAGAGCATCATCACCGTGATCAGAATGTTTCGCACCGGTATCGCCTCCTTTCTTCTCTTCGTCACGTCGGCCGCGGGATCAGGTTTGCAGCGTATCGAACATCATTTGGGCTTCCCGGACCCACGGATACAAAAACACATGGAACATATACAGCACCGGAATGCCCGCCAGCACGAACAGGCCGTAGGATGCGGTCTCCCTGCGGCTTTCCCGGGCGAGGTGAATCCGGTTCTTGTATTCGTCCACCAGCCCCCGCAGCATGTTGTACACTTCCTCGTCTTCATGCAGCCGGAGCGTTCGCAACGCCTCCGCAAATCCGCTCGCCTCCTCCGTGCCAAGGCGCTCCTGGAACCGCCGGAGCGAAGCGTCGGGATCCTGGTACCATTCGTTGAGGAGCAATTGGAGGTCGCCGCGGATCAACCGGGCGTACGACAGGCAGCGCAACAGCTTGCCGTGCAGATGCAGCCGCGATCCGGTAAAGTACAACAGCCCGCGGCTGACGGCGACGATCTCGCCGCGGATGCGTTCCGCCCGGTACCGGCGGAACGCGTTGAGGAGTAGGCGGTCCGCCACCATCGGCACGACCGCCAGAGGGCCGGCGGCCACCCACGGCCATCCCGACGCTCCGTCCACCCATCCCCGGCCGATCGCCGTCCCCGCGATGCCCGCCACCGCCAGCGCGCCCGCCATGGCGGTGCGCTTGGCGGCCAAATAGACGGCGGCCGGCCACCGCAGGCCGCAACCGGCCAGCAGCACGCGCCGCTCCTGCAACGCCGCGCCGTCCCGATCGGCCCGGCACAACGCCAGCCACCACCGCGGCGCCTGACGGCGGCGCCAATGGAACTTCGCGGCGCGCCAGCGCGGTGGGCGCACAAAGGCCGCGCGAAGCGTCACATAGATACCGGCCGCCGCGGCGGCAAACTGTGCCGTCCATCCCGCCGCCCGCCACAACCCCCAATCGTATTCGAGCATCGTCCCGTTCCCCTTCACATTTTTCTCCTCGACAGGTACAACCCCATCAGCAGCGAACCGAACATCAACAAGGTCGCATTCAGCAGCACGTCCCGGCCGCCCGGATCCAGCAAATAGAATTGGCTGCTGGCCGCCGGATTGAGGCGAAAGTTGATCGCCAGAAACAGCGCGAGAAACAATCCCGGCGCAAAGTTGGCCAGCCGGATTTCCAGCAACCGGTAGCGTTCCTGCTGGTCCGCAAGCTGCGACTTCCGCATGTCGGCGATCAGTTCCCGCAAATTGTCCGCGATCGGATTGCCCTCCGCCAGCGCCACGCGCAGGATGCCGGCGAAATATTCGGCCCAGTGGTGCCCCACCGACAGGGTGAAGCGGCGCAGGCTTTCCTCGTCGTTGTCCCGTACGGACAGGTTGCGGTGCAATTGCTCAAAGACGCTCTGGATCTCCCCCGGAAGCCGGCGTTCTTCCACCGTCTGGCGAAGCGCCGTGCGAACCTGGCGGCCCCCCGTTACCAGGTAACATTGGTAAAACAGTTCCACCGCCGGCAGAAAATCGAGCCGGGCCGCCAGTTGCCGGCTGACCAGCCGCATGCGCAATACCACGTACGGCATCAGGCCCAGCATGACCGGCAAAAGCAAGGCCGAACGGGCGCTCCGGAAGAAGAACACCCCGGCCGCCACACCGAACGCGGCCATGAACACGGACAGCCCGAGGAACGTTTCCGGCCGGATCGGCCAACGGAGCACGGCCAACAGGTCGGCCAAATGATCGTAGGGTCCCCGGAACCGAGCGGCCATCCGGTCGAACCGGTCCGTCCACCGGCCGTGCCGCCGGCGCAACCGGCGTTTGCCGGCGTAACGGTCCCACCCCGCCTGCAGCCAGAACCGGAAAAATGCGTACCAGAGCAAGAACAGCAACAGCGCGACGGCGGCGACGCCCGCCTTCAGCATTCGGTCACTCCTCCCCTTTCCAGCAACAGACGATAGCCTTCGGGATCGTGTTCCCGAATCCGGCGCGAGGCCCGTTCCGAAAACGGCGCCGGAAACCGCCACGTGTCCGCCGCCGCGTCGTAGACGGCCAGATCACGCACAACCACCCGTCCGTTCCGAAACTCCAGTTCACCGATCCGGGCCAGCCGGCGCTTGCCGTTGACGAATTTCATCTCCATGCCGATTTGCGTCACGTGCTCGGCTATGCGCCGGAGCAGGCGGTCCGGGTTCATGCCGCGCCCGTCCAGCATGCACATGTCCGTAATCGCGTCGGGCACGTCTTCCAGACTGTTGGCGTGCACGGACGTGATGCTGCCCTCGTGCCCCCGCGTACATGCCCGCACGTACATGTTGGCGTCCTCGTCCCGGATTTCGGCGTGACAGATCCGCCGGGGCGACTGCCGTAGCGCCAGCTTGAACGCCTGACGCGGACCGTGCACCGGATCGTCCTCGTCGATCTCGAACTCCACGATGTTTTTGCGCGGAAAATCCCGTTTCAGCATCAGTTCAAACCGGCTCTCGATCGTGACGACGCGTTCCCCGTCCGGCACGGCGCCCAACAGCGCCTTGATCAGATGCGTTTTGCCGGTGTTGGTGGCGCCGATCACCACCATATTGAACCGGGAGCGAACGATCACGTGGAGCAACCGGCATACCGCCTCGTCGATGGTGGCGTATTCGGGTGAGCAGAGCGTTTCCAGACTCAGCCGTTTCACCGTATAGAAACGGATGGTCATCGTCGGCAATGCGGTAAATCCGAATCCCGTCATCGTCACCCGGGAGCCGTCCAAAAGCCGCACCTCCGCCCATCGTTTGCGGGGCGAAATCCGGTCGTTGTTGAACAGAACGAGATTTTGCTGGATGCGTTCCACCTGTTCGACGCTTTCGAACCGGTACGGCGAAGCGACCGCTTGCCCGTCCCGCACCTCGTAAATATCCGTTCCCACCACCTGCACTTCTTCCAGGCCGGTGCGATCGCGCAAGATCAGTTCCAGCACGTTCATGCCGATCACTTCGGCAAACAACGCCTCCGCCAGCGAGCCGTAAGGAAGGGAACCGAGCGGAAGATGATTGAGCCTCCGTTTGATGATCCAGTCCGAAATGAACGCCATCAGCTCCGCACGCTCCGCCGGAAACCCGATGATGGCGCGGTTCAGCTTTTCCGTGTAACGCCGGCGCTCCTCTTCGTTCCAGCCGCGCGGCACCGCCAGCAGGTGGCGGACCTCCTCGGTCAGCGCGCGAAGATCGGCCCGCTCCCGCCCCTCCCGCTCCCGCGAGGCGTCCCTTTCGCCTTCCCGCGTCTGCAGCGCAGCCGCGTACGCCGACGGCGAAAACCGCTTTCCCGCGTCCGGTTCCGGCCGGGGCCACCCCCCGGCCGCCGCCTTCGTCTGCGGCAAGCCGGCCGGCTCCGGCGTACGCTCCGTCCCCCTCATTCCGTCCGCCCCCGATGCCGCCACAGGCGCCGGATCCACGGACGGTCCGTCTTCAGGAAGCGGTCCACCCAGTTCAATTTCCGCAGCAGCGGATCCGCCACCGCGTCAAACGCGGCCGCCTGACGCTCCTCCGCCAGCCATTCGTCCAGGCGGCCGCTGTCCAGTTGCAGGTGAAGGCTCTCGGCCAGTCGCAGTTCCGAAAAGCTGAAACTCCCCGTTTCCTTGCGAATTTCCTTCATGGCGAATCCCCCCGACAATCGGTCGCTGCCGCGCAACACGACCAGATGAAACTGCTCGGGCCGGATGCCGAATTGCGCGGCTACCTGCCCCGTCCAGCGGTAAACATCCTCCCGGAAGTGGGTGAACCGTCCCGTCGTGACGAGACAACGATGGTCGGCCATCCGCATCGCGCAAATGGTGGCGGCGTTGTCCCAGTACGCGCTCACGTCGGCGATCGTCGCGTCAAACGCCGCCCGCGCCTCCCGCAGCAGGTGCTCGATCTGCTCCGGCTCGTAATATTCCGCCTGATCCCGCGGCAAATTGCCGAACAAGACGTGCACGCCGGGCAACCGGGAAGGCGTATGCGCGTAAGCCCGCAATTTCTCCGCGGTCAGCGTGCCGGCGCGCAGTTCGGGCCGGATGGCATCCAGGGTCACTTTCGGCTCGTCCACCCCCAAATACAGGTGCGTCTTGGCGCTTTTCAGATTGAGGCAGAGAAACCCGACACGCTTGCCGGTGCGGGCGGCCAGCCGGCAGGCGGTGCCGAGGGCGGCCACGGTCGTGCCGATGTTGGGCGTCGAACCGGTAAAAACAATCAGCGAATGGCTCATGCTCCGCCTCCCTCCCCGATCGCACGGTCGAAGGTGGATGCGTCAAAGGCGATGACCAGCTTTGCGCTGCCGTCCTTGCAGGCCGCGTCCAACGCCAGCCACTGCGCTTCGGTCAGGTTCAGGTTGACCGCGTCGATCGCGCCGTTGGCATCCCGGCGGGAGGCGTACATTTTCTCCTTGTTCCCCTCGGCCAGGGACAGCAGGTTGGGGTTGCGCGGGTTGTCCAGTTCCACGTTTGCCGCCGTTTTGACCGCCGCCACCCGCACAGGCTCGGGAAACAGCCGCCGCGGCGGCGTTCGTTCGCCCGACAGATACACCGTTACCCAATCTCCGGCGCGAATACCGTTCGACACCGCCTTGACGTACTCGCGCGGAATCTGGAACGTCGCCTCGCCGGGCCGCGGCAGCAGCCGGAATTTTTCCAGTTTCCAGCGCAGGATCGGCTCCCGGCTGCCGAGGGGCACCGACGTTTCCCAGCCGACGGCCTCGGAGGCGTCGAAAATCATCTCATCCGTGACGGCGCCGCGCGGAATGGACAATTTCATCAGCATCTCCGCTCCCAGCGTCGAACCGGCCGGAACGAATTCCCGCGGCGCGATCACCTCCACCGTGTCCTGCAGCCGGATTTGCCGCAATTGCAGCCAGTAGACGCCATATACCAGCAGTCCGGACAGCACGGCCGCCGCCAGACTGAGCGCGGCTTGTCGTCTTCGGTTCACGGGCCCACCCCTTTTCGCCAAAAATAAAACGCAGACGCGGGAGCGCGTTCGCTCCGGCGTCTGCGTGCTTCGCAGACGTTGCTTATGAAACTTGCAAGTCAGGTTTACTGTTATCCTACCAAATCAAGGGATTCCTGTAAAGAGATTTGCAGAAAAACATATCGCGGAACCGTTCGCGCCTTCGCGGCGGCGCGCCGCGTTTCGTCAGCGGGGCGGTCCCGAAACCGCCCGGAACGTCCGACAGCGGCCCCGGGCCACCGTTCAGACGACGAACGGGTTTTCGGCGCGCTCTTCCCCGATGGTGGTAGACGGGCCATGCCCCGGGTACACCCGGACGTCGTCCGGAAGGCGGAACAGCTTCTCGCGGATCGAACGCATCAACTGCGCCGCGTCACCGCCCGGCAGATCCGTGCGTCCCACGGACCGGTGGAACAACACATCGCCGCCGAACAGGACGTTGCCGCAACGAAAGCCGACACCGCCGGGCGAATGGCCCGGCAGGTGCAGGACCTCGAACGTCTCGCCGATCAGCTCGATCCGGTCTCCCTCGTTCAACATCCGTTCCGCCGGCTCGGCCGCGACCGGCGGGGTCACGTCCGGCCACCAGGCGGAGCCGTTCCGATTCGGATCGCCGAGCCAGCCGGCCTCGAGCGGATGCACATACACCGGGCATCCGAGCGTGCGGCGCACCCGCTCCACTCCGCCGATGTGATCGAAATGGGCATGCGTCAACAGCACCGCTTCCACCGTCAGGCCGGCCAGATCGTCCAATAGCCTGTCGTCCGGCGTGCCCGGGTCGATGACGACCGCGCGCCGGCGCGCGTCGTCCGTCACCACATAACAGTTGGTGGACAGCGGGCCGAGCACGTAAGTCCGAATGTTCATTGCGAAGCTCCTCCCATCACCTTAACCCGACGTCCTATTCGACTTGCGGCGGCGAACATGCTGCACGAGAAAATACACGATCAGCAAAGCCAGCGCGAGAAGCACGATCGGTTGCACGTACGGGGCCGCCTTCTCGTCGATCTTCTCCCACTGGTCTCCCAGGCTCCAGCCGAGCCAGACGAACAGCAGGGACCACGGAATGGAGGCCAGCAAAGTCAGCACCGAGAACAACCCCAGGTTCATGCGCGCCATGCCTGCCGGCACGGACACGACCTGCCGCATGACCGGCAAAAACCGCGCCGTAAACACAACGACCGCACCGTATTGCGCGACCCAGCGCTCCGCCAGATCAATATGCTTTTGCTTGAGATGAAAGTATTTCCCGTATTTCAGAAGAAACGGCCGTCCACCGTACCGGCCGATGGCGTATAACAGCCATTGCTGCAGCATCGCGCCGATCGTGCCGCAGACCACCGCGCCCAAAAACGTGATGCGTCCCTGCGAGACGAGGTATCCGCCGTATCCCAGCACGATTTCGCTCGGGATGACCTCAATCGCGAGGCCGACAATAATTCCCCAGTATCCCAGGCTCTCCACCCATTCGAGCAGTTGGCCCAGCCATTCGTGAAGCGTATCCATCATAATGGCCCGTCCCGCCTTCTCCCGTTTCAAAAACCTGGTACCTATTCTAGCACACCGGAGAACGTTCTTCCAAACGGGCCGGGTACTCTCATGACCCCCGTTCGGTTCACGGCTTGTCATGCCGCGGACAACGGACGCATAGACTGGCCTTGAGGGAAACAAGCGGCAAGGAGGAAAGCCGATGAGCAAAGTGGTCTTTATCCGCAAAACGAGCTTGCAATGGGCCATAATCGGCGCGGTCCTGATCGTGCTGGCCGGCGCGTATGCAAGCTGGCGGCAATCGCGGGCGGCATCCGTTCCGGTATCCGCCGAACCGCGCGTCATCCAGTTGGTGACGGGAGAGTTCAGCGCCACATTGGACAACGGTAAAAAAATCGAGGTCTATCGCTGGGACCCGGGTACGATTTTCGTGTGGAAAGGCGAGCAGGTGGAATTGCGCATTTCGGGCATCAACGGCCAGTCGCATCCTTTCGTCATCGAAGGACTGGACGTCGCCGGCGAGGTGCGAAAAGGGAAAACGGCCGTCGTGCGGTTTGAGGCGAAAAAACCCGGCATATATCCGATCGTCTGCCAGACGCACACCGACGCGCACTCGGGAGGTCCGATGGTGGGATACATCGTGGTGCAATAGTGCCCGTTCCGTCCTCTCCGGCATATCGTAAGGGCGAGACCATATTGTTCGGAGAGGATGTGCGGACATGAAAGCCGGTCCGGAAAAACACCGCGTGCAACCGCCTTCCGCGCGCACCGTCCGGCGCGCTTGCCGCCGCGAACTGTACCGGACCGTCAAACGGCTGGGAAGACACGTGCCGGATGACCTGTTCCGGCAGGCGGAAACGCTGTACGTGCGGAAAGTCATCGACCATTTGCCGTGGATCGTGGAACATCAGAACGACCGCCGGCGGCTCGCCGACTGGTGGGAAGAGCAGGTGAGCGGGGAGATCGCCGCCCTGTGGAACGTCGACCGCCGGCGATTGGCGGACGCCTTCCGCGACGCGTTCGGAGGCTAGCCGCCTATTGGCATTTTGCCGCTTTGTTCCCGCTGCCGGATGTACTTGTCCACCTGCTGACGCAAGATGAACGCCCGGAGGGAACGGAGCGTTTCCTCATCCGGCAAAAGAATCCGGGCGCCGCATATCCAGCGGTCCTCGTACCGGTCCCGGCGTATGACGACAAGCTCGCAGGAAAACTCGAAGGCGACGCGGATCGTCGCCTGCAGCCGGGTTCCCTTGGCCAGCTCCAACGTGTCCGGCACGTAGAAGCCGACACCGCCAACGCTGATGTCCCGCAAGGGACATTCCAACGGTTCTTCCGCAAGCCCGGAGAAGCTTCCCTCCCCGTCCGCCAAGCCGGCAATCACCACCGTCCCCGCCGTTTCGATCCGCACATGCTCCCGCTTGTCCCCGAACTTCATCTGCAGCGCGGGCGGCTGGATCACGGCGATCGCCCCGTGGTATCTGGCAAACACGACAGACTGGAACGTCTTAATGCCCACAGGCGAATAGATGGTGAGCTTGACCGGTTCGCCAAGCTGAAATTGCTGGAAGTCGCCCACTTCAATCTCGAAAAGCTCCCCTTCGACACCGGTGATGACGCCGGTGGTGACATAGGTCTGGGTTTGCTTTTCCACCACCGTACGGCAATGCAAAAAAACGCCCAGTGAGACCGATTCTCGCAACATGCCGGGCAACTCCCTCTCTCGGACGATTCCCGGTTTATAAACCGGCTGTTCATAATAAAAATATTTTATCATTTCTTCCATCCGCCGTCACCACACGGTTGCGCCCGACCTTTGGGCGGAGCAGAGTGTAGTCAAACTTATGGCACCTGCGAAAAACGCAACGGACCCACGGAGCCTTATTTATTCGAGAAAGCCCCCTTTTCAACAGGCAAAGGACTGGAAAGACCTTATTTGCCTTCTGGGGCAAGGATTTTGGTCGATTTGTCACAAATAAGGTCATCTCAGTCCGTCACATGTTTCAAACCGTGCCCAATGCCAAAAATAAGGTCACATGGGTCCGTTCCAGTTCGATAGACCCTTTGTCGACAGCCTGGCCCGCCCTTTGGGCGGCGTAAAAAAACTGCTCCCGCTAACGGGAACAGTTGCCACCCGGGAACAGTGTCAACCGGGAACAGTTTGGGACTCGAGGCGTCAAGGCGTCAGATGACCCGGCTCAGGAAGTGGGCGACGAACCGCTCGGCATCCACATCCACGCACACCCGGGCGTTCGGTTCGCCTTCCGGGCGCTCTTCGGTCCGGCCGACAGCCTCCCCTTCCCGTACGACCCGGACATGCATCGGCACGTCCCGCACGAACGTCGGATCGATGGCCACGCCGACGGCGAGCGGATCGTGCAGCGCGCAACCGCCGATGCCGGGAAACGCCCGCTCGTAAGCGTCGATGTAAAACGCCGTCATGTCGGCGAAGAAGGCGCCGACTTCCGGATCTTTCTCCCGCCAGACCTGCAGCCGGGAAGCCGGAAGCAGCGTCTTCATCGTCACGTCCAGGCCGACCAGCGTCAGCGGAAGGCGCGCGTCCAGCACGATCGCCGCCGCTTCGGGATCGGAGTGGATATTCGCCTCGGCATGCGGCGTCACGTTGCCCGGCACGCGAACGGCCCCGCCCATCACGACGACCCGGCCGATGCCGGCGGCGATCTCCGGATCCTTCCGCAGCGCGATCGCCAGGTTGGTCAGCGGACCGACCGCGATCAGCGTCACCTGCCCCGGCCGTTTCCGCACCTGTTCGATGATGAAGTCGGCGGCGTGCCCGTCTTGCGCGCGGCGGGCGGGCGCCGCGAAGCGGACGTTGCCCAACCCGTTGTCGCCGTGAATATGCCGGGGGTATCCGCCCCGCTTGGGGCCGCCGAGCGGCCTGTCCGCTCCCGCGATGACCGGCGCGTCGCACCGCAGCCGCTCCAGCACGGCCAGCGAATTGCGGGTCGCCTCCTCCACCGGAATGTTGCCGAAACAAGTCGTCACACCGATCAGTTCCAATTCCGGGGACCGAACCGCATAGGCGATGGCCAGCGCGTCGTCGATCCCCGTATCCACATCGAGAATGACCGGAATCATGGCTCAATACCTCTTCAACGTTTGATAGAGCAGGTCCCAGAATTTCCCGTGATCCAGACGGAGCGCCACGTTGACGTTCGGAGCGCGTTTGGTGACGCCGTGGAAATCGATCAGCGTCATGCCGTAGGCGAATTCGCCTTTCGTTTCGACGTCGACGCGCAGCCGCTTGCACTCGAAAATGTCCGGATCAATGCAATACGCCACGCTGCACACATCGTGCACCGGCGGATGTTCGAAGCCGAAAACGTCCTTGTACGTTTGGCGGAAAAACACCAGCAGTTCGCCGACGAAGCGGGCCACCGGGTTGCCGATCGAAGCGATCCGGTCGATCACTTCCGGCGTCGCCAGCGCCTGATGGGTGACGTCGAGCCCCATCATCGTGATGGGCACCCCGCTCTCGAACACGATGCGGGCCGCTTCGGCGTCCACGTAAATGTTGAATTCCGCCGCAGGCGTCCAGTTGCCGAACGAACCGCCGCCCATCAACACGATTTCCCGGATTTTCGGCAAGATGGCCGGCTCGCGCCGCATCGCCATGGCGATGTTGGTCAGCGGTCCGACGGGGACCAGCGTGATGTCGCCGTCCGATTCCATCAGCTTGCGGATGATGAAATCGACCGCATGCTCCGGGACCGTGGTCAGGGTCGGTTCAGGCAGCACCGGACCGTCCAGGCCGGAATCCCCGTGAATGTCCGCCGCCGTTTCCCGCGGGCGCACAAGCGGCTGGCCGGCTCCTTTGGCCACCGGAACGTGGCGGATGCCGGCAATTTCGCACACCTTGAGCGCGTTCAGCGTCGTTTTTTCCACCTCCGCGTTGCCCGCCACCGTCGTAATGCCCACCAGTTCGATCCGGGGATGACCCGCCGCAAGCAGGATGGCGATGGCGTCGTCATGCCCCGGGTCGCAGTCGATCAGAATTTTGCGTTTCGCTTGCATGTCCATGGAACGTCCTTCCTTTTCGTGTGGATTGGCTGCGTTTGTGTTATGGGAAAAGGCTGCGTCTGCGCGGCCGCGGCTTCAGCCCGCCGCCGGGGAAGTCCGGTGTTTCGCCCGTTGCCGGCGGATCGCAAAGACGACCAGGGCCACGATGGTCACGACGTAAGGCAAAACCTGCACGAATTGGCTCGGCACCGGACTGTTCGGAATCGTCTGCAGCAGCGTTTCGAACGTTTTGGCCAGACCGAAAACGGCGGAACCGATCAGGATGCCGATCGGATTCCGGTTCCCGAGCAGCACGACGGCCAACGCGAGGAAGCCGGTGCCGGCGGTCATGTCCTTGACGAACATGCTCGTCATGCCCATCGACATGAACGCGCCGGCCAACCCCACAAACACGCCGCTCCAGGCGAAAGCGGAATATTGCAGCCGGCGCACCGGAATCCCCAGCGACCGGGCGGATGCCGGCGCTTCGCCGATGGCGCGCAGATGAACGCCGTAAGGGGTCCGGTACAGCATGAAAAAGCAAAACACAACGGAAATCAGGCCGATCCAGACCATCAGGCTGTGGCCGCTGAGCAGCTTGCCCAGGATCGGCACGTCCGCGATGAACGGCAAATCGACGGTCGGAATTTTGCTCAGGTTCGGCGGATTGTAGCTGCCCGTCGCATGGAAGATTTTGTTCATCAGAAAGACGGTGACGCCGGACCCGAACACGTTGACGGCAAACCCCGTAATGATGATATCGACTTTCATCCGCAAGTGGAAAAAGCCCATCAGATAGGAAAGCAGCACGCAAACGAACACGCCGGCCAGGACGCCGAGAACCCAGCTGCCCGTGGTGGAGCTGACGGCAATCGACGTAAACGCCGAAATGAGCATCAGGCCTTCGAGACCGATGTTGGTCACCCCGGTGACGTCCGAAATGAGGCCGCCCAGCGCGGCCAGCAGAATCGGCGTCATCGAGCGCAGCAAAATCGCAATGATCGTCAGGTCGGCAATCTGCATCCACAAATTAGACCACATCGGCATTCACCTTCCCTTCGCCGGACGGTTTCCGCTGCCGGAGAATCGCCCTTTGCTTCAGATAGCCGAACACCGCCTGAGCGGAAACGAACAGCACGAGCAGCACCTGGATGATAATGGCCAGTTCCCGGGACACATCGCTTTCGGCCTGCATGATCTGGCCTCCGACTTGCAGGTACGCGTAGAACAGCGCGGACAACAGCACCCCGATCGGGTGGTTCCGGGCGAGCAGCGCGATGATGATGCCGTCAAAGCCGAGCCCGACGGAAAAGTTGTCCTTGTACGTCCCGTGGACGCCCAACAGCTCGACGATCCCCGCCAGTCCCGCCAACCCGCCGCTGATCATCACGCTGACCACGACGACCCGCTTCGTCAGGATGCCGCCGTAGCGGGCGAATTTGTCGTTTTTGCCGACCAGGCGAAGCTCGTACCCGATTTTCGTTTTGTACAGCAGCACGTAAACCAGAATAACGGCCGCCACGGCGAGGAAGATGCCGGCGTGAACCGGGAAGGTGCCGGACAGTTTGGGCAGCAGCAGGTCCCTGTCGAAGAACGCCATGCGCGCGTACCCGCCGCTGGCCGGGTCCTTGAACACGTTGTTGACCAGATAGGAGGTCATGATGATGGCGACGTAATTCAGCATCAGCGTCGTCACGACCTCGTTGGCGTCCCATCGCGCTTTCAGCACGCCGGCAATGGCGCCGAACAGCACGCCGCCGGCGATGGCGCAAAGCAGGATCAGCGGAACGTGAAGCCAGACGGGGATGCCGGTCACGTACAGCGCGGCCAGCGCCCCGGCGAATCCGCCCACGTAAAGCTGGCCTTCGGCCCCCATGCTGAACACGTTGGCCTGAAACACCACCGCCAGCGCCAGCCCCGTGAAGACGAGCGGAATCGCCTTGTTGATCACCGTGCTCAGATGAAACGCGTTGGAAAGCGGTCCCGCCAAAAAGGAGGAGATGGCCTGGAACGGCTGGTCGCTGACCAGCAGAATGATGACGAATCCGCAGACGATCGCCAGAACGGCCGATCCGACAATGCCGGCCACATCCAGAAACACGGCCCGTTTTTGGTTCATCCCGCCGTCGCCTCCTTTTCCGCTTTTTTGATGCCCAGCATGTAGTACCCGATTTCCTGTTCCGTCAGTTCGTCGGTGTTGTCCAATACCGCCACCAGCTCGCCGTTGTACAGAACGCCGATCCGGTCGCTCAGGCTCATGATTTCGGACAGCTCGGCCGAAACGAGCAGCACGGCCGTCCCCTCGTCCCGCTTTTTGATGATTTCCCGGTGAATGAATTCGATGGCGCCGATGTCCACGCCGCGGGTCGGCTGGGAAGCGATGAGCAGTTTCGGGTTTTTGGCCATTTCCCGCGCAATGACCACCTTCTGCAAGTTGCCTCCCGACAGGGAACCGGCCAGTTGTTCCTCGCTGGCGGCCCGCACGTCATACGTTTTCATCATCGTCCGGGCAAACTCTTTCAGTTTCTTCCGGTTCAGGAACGGTCCCCTCTTGTAAGCGGGCAAACGATAAATATCCAAAACCAGATTTTCTTCGATCGTCGAAGTCAGGCAAGCTCCGGTTGTCTGACGATCCTCTGGAATGTGTCCGATGTTCAGGCTGCGAATCTCGCCGATGCTTTTCCCGACCAGGTTTTCGTTCAGATAGCGAACTTCGCCCCCCGTCGCTTTCCGGAGCCCGGTGATCACTTCCACCAACTCCGTTTGGCCGTTCCCTTCGACCCCGGCGATGCCGAACACCTCGCCTCCCCGGACGTCGAACGAAACGTCTTTCAGCGCCGGAACGCCCTTGTCGTCGGTTGCGCTTACATGGCGGAGCGAAAGCACGACATCCCCCGGTTGCCGCTCTTGTTTTTCGACGCGCAGCAAGACGTCGCGGCCGACCATCAGCCGGGAAATTTCCTCTTTGGTGGTGTCTTTGGTGAGCATCGTCCGGACCGTCCGGCCGGCGCGCAGCACCGTGATCCGGTCCGAAATTTCCATGACTTCCCGCAGTTTGTGCGTGATGAAAATAATCGTGTATCCTTGCGCGACCAGCGATTTGATCGAATGGAACAATTCGTCCGTTTCCTGGGGCGTCAGGACGGCGGTCGGCTCGTCCAGAATGATCAGCTTCGCGCCCCGGTAAAGCACCTTCAGGATTTCCACCCGCTGTTTCTGCCCGACGGACAGGGTGTCAACGACGGCATGGGGATCCAGTTTCAAACCGAACTTCCGGATCAGTTCGGCGATGTCCTTCCATTCCTTGTCCCGGTCCCGGAACAGCCCGAACCAGCCTTTGCGCGGCTCGTCGCCGAGCACGATGTTTTCCGAGACGGTCAGGGACGGCACCAGCATGAAATGCTGGTGGACCATGCCGAGACCGTGCCGGATCGCGTCGCGGGGCCCCTTGAAACGGACCGGTTCGCCTTTGTAGAGGATCGTTCCGCTGGTGGGCGCCTCCAGACCGAACAGGATTTTCATCAACGTGGATTTGCCCGCCCCGTTCTCGCCGACCAAGGCATGAATTTCGCCTTCATGGACCTCCAGGTCGACGCCCCGGTTGGCTGCCGTTCCGTTGGGGTACACCTTGTGGATGTCTTTCATTTGCAGCAACACGGTCATCGTGTCACACACCCCCGCCATTTGGAGGATGGAGGGACAGGAGAGACCGCGGAGATCTCTCCTGCGCCCGGCCTCCTTTATTTCAAAATCGATTCGACTTTAATTTCGCCGGCAACCATCTTTTCTTCGATTTCGTCCATTTTGTCGCGAATGGATTGCGGCACGTACTGTTCGTACAGCTCGTCCTTGGCCAAACCGACGCCGCCTTCTTTCACGCCCAGCACTTCCTGGGTGCCGAACGGCAGCGTTCCCTCTTTGAACATTTTCAGCGCGCGGAACGTGGTGGTGTCCAGGTTTTTCATCATCGAGGTCAGCACGCTGCCCGGATAAAGCGGGTTCTGGTTGCTGTCGACGCCGATCGTGTATTTCCCCTGTTCGTTGCCCGCCTCCAGCACGCCCAGCCCCGCCGCGGCGGCGACTTGGTACACGATGTCCACTTTTTGCGAATTGTATTGGGCCAGCGCCAACTCCTTCGCTTTCGGCGCGTTGGCGAAGTCGCCGATGTAGGACGTGACGATCTTGACTTCCGGATCGATATACTTCGCGCCTTGCTCGTAACCGGCCTTGAAATCGTTGATGACCGGAATGTCCATGCCGCCCACGAAGCCGATCACCTTGTCCGGATTGGCCGCCTCCAGCTCCTGGCTCGTCGTCACCATGGCCGCGAACGCTCCCGCCAGGAAAGATCCGTCGCTTTGCGAATACGTCATGGAGTAGACGTTGGGCATATCCTTGATCGCGTCGTCAAAGAAGATGAATTTTTGATCCGGATAGCGTTGGGCCAGATCCCGCACGATTTCCGTCATTTGGCTGGTGCCGACCAGGATGACGTCGTATTCCTTGCTGGCGACCATCGACTCGAGGCCGGCCGGCCAATCCGCCTGGTTCGTGCCGCCCTCGATCGTTTTCGCTTCGTAGCCGAGTTCCGCCACCGCCTGATCGACGCCCCGCTTGACCGAATCGAAGAACGATTTGTCGCCCAACGTGGCATTGACGTAATAACCGACCTTCAGCTTCTTCCCGGCCTGTTCGCCGCCCGCTTCGGGAGAGTTGGCCGGATTGCCCGCGTTTCCGGCATTGTTATTTCCGCAAGCCGCCAGAACCGTCAACATCGCGGCGAGACATACCGTCAACATCCATTTGCCGAACCGAATGTTCATGCGTGATTCCCCCTGTTATATCCTGTTATATGATGATGCTTAGTGATAACCCCGGATAAAGGTTTCCGTTTCGGCCAAAGTCGGCATCGCGTTCTGCGCGCCCGGCCGGGTCACGGTGAGAGCGCCCACGGCATTGGCGAACCGGACGGCGTCTTCCAGCTCTTTCCCCCCGGCCAGGGCGGTGGCGAGCGCCCCGGCGAACGCATCGCCGGCCGCCGTCGTGTCGACCGTCTCCACCTTGTAACCGGGCACCTCGAAGGTGCGTTCACGGCTGACGACCACCACGCCGCTTTCGCCCCGTTTCGCCAGCACGGTGCGGACGCCGCGCTCCAGCAGGACCGCCGCCGCCAGCCGCGCCGTCTCGGCATTCGTCACCTTGATGCCGGTCAGCTGACCGATTTCGTTTTCGTTTGGCACAAGGTAATCGATCTGGCCGAGCAGTTCATCCTCCAAGGGCCGGGCCGGCGCCGGATCGAGCAGCACGGGCACCCGGTGGGCGCGGGCGATGGACACCGCCTCCGCAACCGCTTCCGGCGGAATTTCCAGCTGCACCATCAACAGCTTGGCGTTGCGGATCACCGATTCGTATTTGCGGACGGCCTCCGGTGTCAGGAGCCGGTTGGCGCCCGGCGCGACAATAATGCTATTTTCTCCTTCCGCATCGATCGTAATCATGGCGATCCCGCTGGCCTGGCCTTGCAATTTGTCGATGCAACGGGTTTCCACGCCGACCGCGCGCAGATTGCCGACCAGTTGATCCGCAAACAGGTCGTCGCCCACGTGCCCGATCATGGCCACCGAAGCGCCGAGCTTTCCCGCCGCGTAAGCCTGATTCGCCCCTTTGCCGCCCGGACTCATGAGAAAATCGGTGCCGAGCAGCGTTTCGCCTTTGGCCGGTCTGCGGTCGATCCGGACGATCAGGTCCATGTTCAGGCTGCCGACCACCACGATATCAGGTTGCATCTCCACCACTCCTCACGTCGACTCTCTGATGATTAGTTTGTGCTCCAAAATGACATGTTGCGCGTCGGCATCCCCTCCCTTCATGCGGCTGTCGAGCAACCTGACGGCCGTCACGCCGATCTGGTAGGCGGGTACGCGAATCGTGCTCAGGGCGGGCTTGCACATCTGCGCGAACAGAATGTCGTCGCAGCCGAACACCGCGATGTCCTCCGGCACCCGGAGGCCTCTCCCGTGGATGGCGTTCATGGCGCCGAACGCGATCAGGTCGTTCGCCGCAAAAACGGCGGACGGACGGCCTTCGTCCAGCACTTCGTTCATCAGCCGGAGACCCGACTCGTAGCTGTACGATCCGACGCGGACCACCGGGGACAGCCCGGCTTCCGACATGGCGTCGACATACGCCTGTTTCCGCATTTCGGCCGACTGCACCTGACTGGGGCCGGCAAGGTGGCAGATGCGCCTGTGGCCTTGCGCGATCAACCGCTCCACGACTTCCCGGGCGGCCCGATAATGGTCGATCGTCACGCTGTCGAACGGGGAGTCCGGAATGGAACGGTCGCACAACACGAAAGGAGTTTGCAATCCTTTCAGCCCGTTGACGGTTTCCTCGCCCAGAATCGAGGAGATCAGAATAATCCCGCCGACCTGCTGCTGGACCATCTTCCGGATGTATTCCTGCTCGACTTTCGGATCGTTGTCCGTGTTGCAGATGAACAGGGTGTAGCCCAGTTGATGCGCGGTATCCTCGATGCCCCGCGCGAGCACCGGAAAGTACGGGTTGGTGATGTCGGGCAATATCAACCCGATCGTATTGGACGTGCTGTTCGCCAAATTTCGCGCGATCGCGTTCGGCACGTAGCCGAGTTCGTCGATCGCCGCCAGCACCCGCCGCCTGATTTCGGCATTCACCTTGGGGTTGTTGTTCAGGACGCGGGAGACGGTCGCTTTCGACACTTGCGCGCGTTTGGCGACGTCCAGGATGGTCGGCTTCACCTGCTTCACCGTCTGGTCTCATCCTCCTTTGAGAAACCGGTTTCACGAACGACTGGGAAACCGGTTTCACAGACATCGAAAAGAAGGTTGTTTTTTGGAAGAAAAACTGGTTGTCAAATACGGGAAACCGGTTTCACGCCGTCGGTAAAAAGAAAGCGGTTTCCGCTCCGATGCTTATCCTAGCATGAAACCAAAATTTCGACAAGCCCTTTTCGACGTTTTTGGCGTTCGTTTCTTTTTCTTGTTTTGGTTCTTTTTACCGTGGGGAACAATCGACGCCGGTCCGGAACCATCGCCTTTCCGGCGAAGGCGGATCAATCCGCCGTCACCACCCGGTTGCGCCCGCCGTTTTTGGCCCGATACAGCGCCGCGTCCGCCCGGGCAAACAGATTGCGCAGATACTCCCGCACCTCGTCTTCCGCCTGTCCGTCGAACGGTTCCGCGGTCGCGATGCCAACGCTGATCGTCACGCGAATCGTCGCCGTGCCCGTTCCGGTGTCGACGGTGACCTGGGGAATGGCGCGCATCAGGCGCCGGGCCACCTCTTCCGCCTCGTCGCGTCCGGTTTCCCGCAAATAGACGGTAAACTCCTCCCCGCCGTAACGGGCCAGAAGATCCGTCGGCCGCAGGGCGCCGCGCAACGCGTGAACCGTGGCCACCAGCACCTGATCGCCGACGAGATGGCCGTACCGGTCATTGATGTGTTTGAAATGGTCAATGTCGAACAACATGATGCTGAACGGCCGGTGGCATCCGGCGCGGCCCGCCACCTCTTTTTCCAATTGTTGCATCAGATAGCGCCGATTGTAGCAACCCGTCAGGCTGTCGGTAATCGCCATCCATTCCAGTTTTCGGTTTACGCGGTACAATTCCTCCTGGATCTTGATCAGTTCAAGGTTCCGCTCATGCAAAGCTTCGTTTTTGCGGTTCATTTCGTCGACCAGCTTGCGCATGTCCGTGACGTCGTGGAACATGATCACGCGTCCGATGACCGATTTGGGGCTCTCCATGATCGGCGTGATGTGGATGGCAATATGATGAACGCTGCCCGCACGGGTGGTGATTTCGGTCCGCAGCCGTTCCTGGGGATAGTGGCGATACCGGTACAAAAATTCCGACACTTCGCCTTGCGTCTTTAGTGGCGCCAGAAATTTTTCCAGATCAAATCGTTCTCCTACGTTAACGTGCACGAAGGGCCGGATCCCGCGATTGGCCTCCAACACCCGTCCTTCGTCGTCAAGCACGAGAATGCCCATGCCGATGTGCTCGAAAATGTCCAGCCGGGCCAGGCTCAGCACATCGGAAGCGTCCAGCCGCCGGATCGCCGCCGTCAGGCAAAGGGCGGTCAGCAGGCCGCCAAGAGAGGTCCAGCCGGGCAGAACCGGCGCGTGTTCCTGAAACACGACGTTGATCAGGACGTCGATGGCGGCAAATCCGGCGAACAGCAACATGCCCGCGAGAAGGAAGAGCAAGTGGTTTCGTTTCCGTGACGGGGGACCGGTTCGCAGAAAACGGATCAGATCCGACAGCGCCGCCGCGAAATAGACAAGCTGTGCGGCCACGACCGCCCAGAACAGGGAACCGTATTCCCGCAGCGCGTAATGGCCGCCGACCGGGGACAGAAAGGCGCCTTGCGGATTCCAAAAGACGATCGCTGCACACCCGAACGCCGGCAGCAACAGGGCGGCAAGCTTGCCGGGCGGCGGTTGCGATCCGCGACGAAGGTGGAACTGAACGAGCAAATGCCAACCGGGACCAAGCAGGCAGAACGAACCGAACGCCAGTTGTAGAAAGCGCAACTGCATGAGGGGGTCGCCGGTCGACGCGGCGACAAATTGGCCCGCCGCCCAAAGGAAGATCAAAAATTGAAACGCCAAATACACCTTGTGCGACGGGGTCGACCGGTTGAAAGCGTAAACATAGATAAGCAGAAGAAAAAGAGCGACGCTAGCCAGCATGTGCGGCCACTGGTATCCCAAGTCAGCTCACCTTTTTCATCCGTTCCTCAGGTCGCAGGTCTTGTCGGATGCCGCTATCACGGGAATGGAGGGTGGGGTTTTCATCAATATTATCATAAATTGGATATTATCAACAAGAAATGGGGAAAGAGATTCGCGGCCGCGGGCGTCCGGCGGCGACGCCGCGACCGGTTCGGACAGGCTTTCGGCGGTCAATCGCGGCCGTATTGCCGAACAAAGTCACGGATGATGCCGGCAAACGCCTGCGGCGCTTCCAGCATCCCCATGTGGCCGACGCCGGGCAACTCCGCCTTGGCAATGTGCGCTCCTTCTGCGGGAAACCGCCGTTCCGGCGGCACGACCTCGTCTTGCGCGCCCGCCAGCAGCAACACCGGCACCTGCGCCCTTTCCAGCACGGCGCGCCGGTCCGGCCGTTCCCGCATGCCGAGGGCGACGCCGATCAGCCCGTCGGGCGACGTGCCATAGCCGATCCGCCGGGCGAATTCGACCTTGTCCGCCATGGAGGTCCGGTTCGCGGGAGCAAACAGTTTTGGCACCATGCCGTCTATGACCGGAGCCACCCCCTCGCGCCGGATCGTCTCCACCGTTTTCAGGCGGTTTTCCCGGGCTTCCTCCGTATCGGGATATGCGGTCGAATGGAGCAGGCCGAATCCGCGCAACCGCTCCGGATACCGCTCGGCAAACGCCAAGGTGACGTATCCGCCGAGGGAGTGGCCAAACAGGAATACCCGTTCCAGCCGGAGATGATCCAAGAGCGCCTTCACGTCGTCCGCCAGCGCTTCCATCGGATAGGCCCCTTCCGGCGCTGCGGAGGCGCCGTGGCCGCGCAAATCCGGCGCAATGACGCGGACATGCGGCGCCAGCAGCGGCACGATTTCGTCGAAATAACGGTGGCTCCCTCCGTTGCCGTGCAGCAGCACGACGGGATGGCCCGTTCCTTCGTCGATGTAGGCGACCATCCGGTCCGGGGTTTTGTTCACGGTAAACACGGGGCTCAACTCCTGCGGGCGTATTTCATTTACGTGGCTTCGTTTTTTTATTCGTCCCGGGCCAGGCATAGTGAAACCGGGATATCCATAGGTTAACACTGGAACTTTTCCGTTTCAATCATCTGCGCGGCGTTCTCCCGCACGATTTGTCTCCGTGCGTGACCCGCGGCACGCCGGAGCGCCTCATGCGCGTCATGCGCGCGCAATCACCGCGATGGCCGGCAGGCGGGCGGCTTTTGGCCCGTTCCCGTTTGTGTTACAATGGCCACATTCGACCGGAAAGGAGCCGTGAAGACATGGATCTGTCCACCCCGTCGGAAGCCAACATCTCTTTTATGATCGACCAGATCAAAAACAAGCTGCGCATGGCCACCGGCTCGGTGATGCAGGCGTCAACGTTTTCGCTGGAACGGTACGAGGATTTGCGGGACATCTACGAAATGGTGATGGCCAAAGACCGGTTCAGCATTCGCGAGCTGGAGGCCATTGCGACGGAATTGGGGCGATTGCGCGGATAAAGAGAGCGGGCGTCCGGCAACCCTTGAAAGATTGCCGGACGCCCGAATGCGTCACGCAGAATGCCGCGCGCCGATCCGGCCGGTCAGGACGCAGCGGGGCGAAACCCGGTCCGGTCGAGGAAGCGGCGAAACGCCGCGCGGCCGTGTTCCGTGTCCTTGAACACGCCGGCGTGCTCCAGCACGGCGAGAAATTTGTCGCCCACCGCACGCCGCAGCAGGTCCGCCGCCTCGTCCGGCCCGTGTCCGATCCCGTGGGCCGCCACCAGCTCGGCGATCCAGGCGGCGTGTTTGCCCAACGGATGATCGGGCGCCGTCAGCGCCTTCGGGTCATACGGAACCCGGCCCGCAAGCAGCTCCGCGATCGCCGCCAGTTCTTCCTGCAACCGTCCGGGCAAAACGGCCAGCCCCATCACCTCGATCAGGCCGATATTCTCTTTTTTGATATGGTGCAGCTCCCGATGGGGATGGAAGATGCCGTCGGGATGTTCCTCGCTTGTCCGGTTGTTGCGGAACACCAGATCGAGTTCGTATTCGCCGTCTTCCCGCATGCGCGCAATCGGCGTAATCGTGTTGTGCGGCGTGTCGCCCGTGAAGGCGAGCACCTCCGCCGCGGGGTCGCTGTAGCCGCGCCAGGCGTCAAGCAGCCGTACCGCCGCGTCCAACAGGGCCGGGCGATTCCGCGAGCGCAGCCGGACCAACGCCACCGGCCATTTGACGATGCCCGCCCGGACTTCCGGCACCTCGGGATGGACGTACCATTCGGTCACCGGCGCCCGCTCCATCGGAAACACATGGCGTCCGGCCTGATAGTGGTCGTGGTTCAGGATGGAACCGCCCACAATCGGCAAGTCCGCGTTGGAACCGATAAAATAATGCGGAAATTGTTCGACAAAATCGAGCAGCCGCGCGAAGGTGGCGGGCGTGATGCGCATCGGCGTATGCTCCGCCGACAGCACGATGCTGTGCTCGTTGTAGTAAACGTAAGGCGAATATTGGAAATACCACGTTTCCCCTTGCAGCGTGACCGGCACCACGCGCAAGTTTTGCCGGGCGGGATGATCCACGCGGCCGGCGTAGCCGACGTTGTCGGCGCAAAGCAGGCATTTCGGGTAGCGGGAAGGCGGCAGCGTCCGCAGCAGGGCGATTTCCCGCGGATTTTTTTCGGGCTTGGACAGATTGATCGTAATCTCCAGCTCGCCGTACGGGGTGGGGTGCCGCCAGTAGCCGTTTTTGCGAATCCGGTCCATCCGGATGTAGTTGCTGTCGATGTTCAGCCGGTAGAACCAGTCGGTCGCTTGCCGGATGCCGTGTTCGCGGGCGATGGCGAAAAACTTCCGGTTCGTTTCCGACGGCCGCGGCATGAGCAAGCCCATCAGCCGGGCGTCGAACAAGTCCCGGTGCGTCGTCGTGTCTTCCGGGATCCGGCCGAGGCGGACCGCGGCGTCCAGCAGCGGTTCCAGCAACGCGGACGGACCTTCGGCCGGCGCTTCTGCCTCGTCCGCGCCGTCACCGGTGGCGCCAAGGACGCCGCACACTTCATCGTCCAGATCGGCCGGTTCGGTGAACCCGAACGCGTCGAGCAGCGCGTTTCGGGCATACGCCACGTCCTCCGGCTCGATCATGCCGCGCTGCAAGGCGTAAGCGAGCAACCGTTCGATCTGGCGGGTGACATGAACCGCGTCTTCCCGGCTTGCCTGCGCGGAAGAGTTCACGGATGCGTCTGCGGACGGATTCGCTGCGTTCATGCCTGAATTCGCGGATGCATGCGTCATGGACAATCCCCCCGGTTTCCGCTCATTGCGCGTAGCCGTCCGGATGGCGCCGGTGCCATTCCCAGGCGGTGGCGATCAGGTGGTGCAAATCGCTCCGCCTCGGCGTCCAGCCCAATTCGGCCTGCGCCCTGGCGGAAGACGCCACCAGCACCGCGGGGTCCCCGGCGCGGCGGGGCTCGACGCGGGCCGGGATCGGATGGCCTGTCACCTCGCGGGCCGCCGCGATCACTTGCTGGACCGAATATCCGTTCCCGGTTCCCAGGTTGTACACGGCGCTGCCGCCCCCGGCGCGCAGCCGTTCCAGCGCCAGGATGTGCGCGTCGGCCAGATCGCTGACGTGAATGTAGTCGCGAATGCAGGTGCCGTCCTCCGTCGGGTAGTCGTTCCCGAACACGGCGATAAAATCCCGCTTGCCCAACGCCACCTGCAAAATAAGGGGAATGAGATGCGTTTCGGGACGGTGGTCTTCCCCGATCCGGCCGTTCTCGTGCGCGCCGGCCGCGTTGAAATAGCGCAGCGAAACGGAACGGATGCCGTGGATGTCGCCAAACCAGCGGATCATCTTCTCCATGGCCAGTTTCGTTTCCCCGTAAACGTTCGTCGGCAACGTCCGATCCCCTTCGTCGATCGGCACCCGTTCCGGTTCACCGTACACGGCCGCCGTCGACGAAAACACGATGCGGGAGACGCCCGCTTTTTTCATCGCCTCGAGCAGGCATAGGGTGCCGTAGACGTTGTTGCGGTAGTATTTCCCCGGATCCCGCATGCTCTCGCCCACCAACGAAAAGGCGGCGAAATGGATCACCCCGTCAATGTCGTGCGCGGCGAAGATCCGGTCCAGCAGTTCCCCGTCCATCAGATCGCCTTCGTACAGTTTGCCGCCGAGTACCGCATCGCGCCGTCCTTGATACAGGTTGTCCAAAATGACAACCTCTTCCCCTTTCTCCAGCAACGCCGCCACCGTGTGCGAACCGATGTACCCGGCGCCGCCCGTCACCAACACCGCCATGGCGTATCCCCCCCTGAAGCCGGCTTTCATTCTATCCTTTGCAAAACATGTTCGCCTTTCAGACTCGTCTGACCCCTTCGGGTCCCGAACTTGTTGACGTTCGTTCCAGGCCGGAAGCCGATTCGGGATCCGATTCGGGCCCCGGCCTTGAACACGCGGCGGACTTCCTCCGAAGCCGCCGGTTCAATCCTCCAGCCTTCTTACGCCATCGCCGATCGCGCACACATAAAAGTCCGCCTGCAAGCCCGTGGCCTCGCGGTACCGGCGACCGACGTCGGCAATGAAGCGGTCGACGCTGTCCCGATGCACAAGCGAAATCGTACAGCCGCCAAAACCCGCCCCCGTCATGCGGGAGCCCAGCACGCCGGGTACTTCCCGGGCCGCTTCCACCATCGCGTCCAGTTCCGGACCGGTCACTTCGTAAAAATCGCGCAGGGAGTCGTGCGACGCGTTCATCAGCAGGCCAAACGCGGCCAGGTCGCCGTTCCGCAGCACTTCGACCGCGCGGTTGACGCGGTCGATCTCCTCGACCACATGGCGCGCCCGCCGGCGGACGACGGCGTCGCCGATGAGATGTTCGGCGGCGCGAAACTGCTCGAGCGTAAGCTGGGCCAGAAGCTCGAGCCCGGGATAAGCCGCCCGGAGGTCGCGCACCGCCTGCTCGCACTGGGCGCGCCGCTCGTTGTACTTGGAGTCGACCAGACCCCGTTTTTTGTTCGTGTTGCCGATCACGAGCCGGTAGTCGCCCGTCCGGACCGGCACGTGTTCATAGTTGAGCGTGTCGCAATAAAGCAAGATCGCGTGATCCTTCTTGCCGTTGGCCACGGCGAACTGATCCATGATGCCGCATTTGACGCCCACGAATTCGTTTTCGGCGTGCTGGCACCAGACCGCAATCTCCACCGGATCGGCCGGGTGTCCTTCCATGTCCAGCAACGCGAAGGCGGTGACCACCTCGATGGACGCCGACGAGGACAGGCCCGCACCGTTCGGAATTTCCCCGTGGTACAGCAGATCGTACCCGCGGGACAGGCGGATGCCCCGCTGTTCCAGTTCCCAGACGACCGCCTTCGGATAGGTCATCCAGTCGTCCGCTTCGCTCCGGGTGACGTCATCCAGCGACAACACGGCGTCCTGCGGAAAATTGAGCGTCGCCAGGCCCAGCCGCCGGTCGTCCCGCGGCCGAATGAGCAGCGTCGTGCCGAACGTCAGCGCCGCCGGAAACACCGCCCCTCCGTTGTAGTCGGTATGCTCGCCGATCAGGTTCACGCGGCCCGGTGCGTGGTACGCCCGGATGCCCGCCTCGCCGCCGCCGAACCGGCGGACGAATTCCCGTTTCAACTCTACGACTTGCGCCATCGCGCCATCCTCCCCCGGGTCATGCGTTTTGCTTCCCAATCGCAAGATGGTGTGTACTTCTCCAATCCGTATCCATCTCCGCTTCCTGTCGCCTTCAGTATAGCCAACCGGGCGGCTCCGGAGACATGGCGGGAAATGCGTACAATATGGACAAATGTGACTTCATAAAGCGAAAAAAATGGCCGATCATGGTAATATGACCTTGCGCAAAGGTGAAAAACCGATGCCGGTCCGCATGGGAAAAAATGAGCGACTCAGGTGAAAAAGGAGCGGCCGTCAATGCCCAACCGGAAAAAACCGACGTACCGGGTCGCTTCGAACCCGGTTAACATCACGCCCGGCGCCGGCCTGACCGTGCTGTTCGCCGGGGAAAGCCAGACGGGGCCGAACCATCGGGTCGGACCGAAGGTCGTCGATTATTATTTGCTGCACCACATCGTCGCAGGAAAGGGGCGGTTTTCCGACGGAGAGCGGGAAGTGGAACTGTCGGCCGGCTGCAGTTTCCTGATCCGGCCGGGCGAGCTCGCCAGCTATGTATCGGACGAGGCCGACCCGTGGCAATACCGGTGGGTGGCGTTTGCGGGCGACAGCGCGGAGGCGCTCGTGCGCGAGGCCGGACTGGCCCCGCCCCGGTCGGTGGTGGACACCGCGGACAACCGCACGCCCGGCGAGCAATGCCGCGCCATTTACCGGGCGTTCCGCGACCGGCGGCCGTCGGCGTCGTTGGAGGCCTCCGGGCATCTGCTCCTGCTGTTGGCCGACCTGCGGGAGGCGGCGGGGGACACCGGCGACATCGCCGTACGGCCGGAGTCGCACCGCGAGGAACTGGTGCAGCGGGCGATCAGCCTGTTGACGGCGCAATTCGCGGAGCCGGTCTCGATGGAAGGGTTGGCCGAGACGCTCGGCTACAGCCGCGCCTACCTGTCCCGCGTGTTTAAACGGGAAACGGGACTGTCCCCGCTCGCGTTCCTGAACCGGCTGCGCCTGGATCACGGGCGGCGCCTGCTGCGGGAGCGGCCGGAACTGACGGTGGAGCAGATCGCGTTTTCCGTCGGGTTCCGGGATGCGCTGTATTTCTCCAAACAGTTCCGCCGCCGGTACGGCGAATCGCCGACCGCCTACCGGTCGCGAACGGTGGCAACCGGCACACCGCCATCCCGGAGCGCCCGGAAGCCGAAGCCGTAAGCATGTCCGGTGACGGACGCGATGGCGTCCGTCACCGCATCGCAATCCCGCGCCGCGGGAGACGCGGCATCGCAGCGGCCGATCCGGTCACCAGGTGAAGGCCGCTTCCATGCGCCCCGCGACTTCTCCCGTTTCACTGCGAATGTCGCGGAAGAACTGGGCGTCCAGCCGCGCGGCCAGTTCCGGCGACAACGCCCCCAGACGCTCCAGTACCGCGCGCACGACGGCGGGCCAAGCGGTTTCCGCGCCGTCGGTGACGACGATGGCCACGCCGACCCGCTGCCGCCGCAGCCCGATGGCAAACACGCCCTGCGCGCCGCTTTTGGCCACGATTCCGGGATCGGTCAGCAGCAGGGACGCGAGGCGCCCCTCCCCTTCGACCAGGGCGGGATGGCGGTTCATCGCCGCGGCGGCCGCCCGGACCGCGTCCGCCTCGCCGGATGCGGCGCCCGCCGCCGCGTCCGGACAGGCGAGGCGCCCGTAGAGCAGCGCCATGTTGCGCAGCGGCATGGCGCCAACCGGCAAACCGCACCCGTCGACGCCGAGCCGGATGTCATCCGGCGTCAGATCCGCCCAGGCGGCGAGGCGCGCGACCGTTTCCCGCTGGGCCGGATGGTCCGGGCGCGTGTACCCTTCCAGCGGCCAACCCCGCCGTTTGCACCAGGCGAGCACGCCCAGATGCTTGCCCGCGCACATGTGATACAGCCGCCTTTTCTGCCCGCCCGCGCGTAGCCACGCTTCCCGGGCCTCCGGTTCCAGCGGGGACGCGGGACGCATCGCCAGAAGTTCCTCCGTCAGCCCCGTCCGCCGCACCAGTTCTTCCAGCACCGCCATCTGTTCCGCCGATCCCCGGTGGGAGGCGCACATCAGCGCAAGGTGCCGGTCGTCGAGACCGAAGGCTTCCGCCGCGCCGGACAGCAGCGGGCCGAGCGCCTGGAACGGTTTTGCCGTCGATCGCAGGTACGCCGGGCCTTCCGGATCTCCGACCGCCGCCAGCACCCGGCCGTCGTCGGCGGAGACGACGCAGATCCGGCCCCGATGCACATTTTCCACCAAATCGCCTCTCGTCGTGTACACCAGCGGTTCATCCTGCGGCAGGCGAAGCGACGGTTCAATGCCCGGCGCCGCGCCCGCCGCCGGATGAGTCGTCGGACGTTCGGTCATGCACGATCACCTCCCCGGCGGCTTCCGCCTCCAGATTGATCCGTTCTGCCACCAGATACAGCGGACGGCGCTTCGTCTCCTCGTAGATGCGCCCGATGTATTCCCCCAGCACGCCGAGCAGCGTCAGCGTGATGCCATGGAACAGCAAACTGATGGCCACCTGCGACGCCCAGCCCGGCTGGGTGACATCGGTGAACAGGCGCAAGTACAGAACGACCAGCAAATAGACGAACCCGGCCGCGGACATGAAAAAGCCGAGAAATCCCGCCCATCGAAGCGGCTTGGTGGAAAACGACGTGATCGCGTCAAGCGACAGCCGGATCATTTTGCGCAACGGATATTTCGTCTTCCCCGCGAAACGTTCCGCCCGCACATACGGCACCGCGGTTTGGCGAAAGCCGGTCCAGCTCACCATGCCGCGGACAAAACGGCTTTGTTCCCGCATCTGCACGAGGGCGTCGCACACTTTTCGGTCCATCAGCCGGAAATCGCCCGTGTCCACCGGGATGTCCACCGGCGTCATCGCCCGCAGGAACCGGTAAAACAGCGCCGCGGTCGTCTTTTTGAACCACGATTCGCCCTTGCGGGCGATCCGGCGGCCGTAGACGACATCGTATCCCTCGCGCCATTTGGCCAGCAACTCCGGGATCAGCTCGGGAGGATCCTGCAGGTCGGCGTCGATGAGCACGACACAGCGGCCGGACGCGTGGTCGATGCCGGCGGTAACGGCGATCTGGTGGCCGAAGTTGCGGGAAAAGCTGATCACCCGGAGCCGCTTGTCCGACGCGCAAAGGTCGCGCAAGATGTCCAACGTGCGGTCGCGGCTGCCGTCGTCCACAAACAGGATCTCGTACGGCTCACCGAGCGCTTCCAGCACGTCCGTCAGGCGGCGGCAGGTCGTCTCGATCACTTCTTCCTCGTTGTATACGGGCACGACCACACTGAGCAAACAGCGTTCGGTCATCTGCATCCTCCATCCGAGCCGGATCGGCCGGCATTTCTGCAATCTCGATGGGCGGCCCGCCGGTCACGCCGGCGTCAGAATCCCCAGCTTGGCAACCACCGGAGCGCCACATCCATCCACGGGCGGCTCACCGTGATGCCGGTGTATACCGGATAGAACCAGACGAACAGCACGGCGGCCGTCCCGACAAACAGCGCCGTCGCCCGCCGGCCGCGGGGACGGGTCTCCTCCATCCAGCGCATCATCCATACCGCGGCCAGGATGAGCAGGGGCACCATCGGAAAATAATGATACAGGAACGTGATGGTGCGGGGCGAAACCGCCCAGGGAACGTACAGCGACATATAGGCGACAAACAGCGTCACCGCCACCGGATCCCGCCGGGGCAGGCCGAGCATCCAGACGGCGAGCAGCGCCGCCAGCCCGCCCCACCAAACGGCGGGATTGCCGATCGCGGCGATGCTTTGCGCCTGGCCGGGGGCCAGATCCTGCCCGCCGTAATACCAGACGGGCCGGGCCATGACCGGCCACGTCCACCATCTCGAGGAATACGGATGAACTTCCTTGACGCCTTTGTGATAATCGTACATCTGTTTCTGATAGCGCCACAAATCCTTGATCCCGTCGTCCGCGGAAGTGGCCTGCAAATAAGGCGTGTAGGAAGCCGCGTAAATGCCGGCGGGCACGACGACAAAAAAGAACACGCAGGCCAGCAGCGTCAGCGCCATCCGGCGAACGAATCCCCGCTCGGCGTAAATCCGCATCTCCCGCCGCCGGCGGAGCAGGGCGATCAGCAGCAACACGGCCAGGCCGGCGCCGCCATACAGATAGTTCCATTTGACGGAGGCGGCCAGACCAAGGAACAGCCCGCTGAGCGCCAGCCAACGGAAACTGCGGCTAAATCCGCCGTAGCGCCACGAAGTCAACCCGTACCGGTGCATGGCGTAAAACATGACGATCGTGAACGTGACCCCGAAGATGTCCACGTTCGCCATCCGCGAATGCACCAGGCGGAAGCCTTCCAGCACCAGCAACAGCGTCGCCAGGAAGGCGTAGCGCGTGCGTCCGAACATGCCGCGGGCCGCCGCATAGAACACCGGCACCATCAATGTGCCGGCCACCGCCGCCATGAACCGCCAGCCGTACGGCGTCATGCCGAACCAACGCACCCCGAACGACAGCAGCCATTTGCCCAGATGGGGATGGGTGTATTCGTACGGTTCGATTTTTTCCACGAATTCATAGGCCGTCCGTCCGTGGTAAATTTCGTCAAAATACATGGAATTGCGGTAATCGGGCCGGTAGGGCGCCATGTCCTGCTCGTCGAACACGAGCCGCCCGTCCCCTTCCGAGGCGGTTCCCGGCTCGCCGACCGGCCGGATGTCCGCGACGGGCAGCGGCGTCCGCTCGCCTTGCGCAAAAAAAGCGGCCTCGTACAGCCGGTATCCGGTCTGCAACGCAACAAAACGAACGTACCGGGCGGTCACGGTCTGGTCTTCCCGTTTCCAGGTGAACACCCGGTTCGTTTTGTGTTCCACCTCCAGCCAGGGGTGCCATTCGCCGCCGTCGGTCGACACTTCAATCTTCGTTTTCCCTTTCGCTCCCGGTCCTTCGTACAGATTGAGCCGGTCCACGCGCCGGACTTCCCCGAAATCGACGATGAAACCTTCCCCGGCGGCGCCCGGCTTCCAGAACGTCTGCGGGCCGGTGCGATTGCCCAGGTCCCAGAAGGACGTGATCCCGGCGAACAGCGTAAGCAGCAACATCAGCAGCCAGTCCGTCCCGCGCCACCGGGAACGCCCCGCTTCTTCCCCATACATGTCCGATTCTCCCTTCCGGTCTGTTCCTATTTTAGTCGAATTGACCTTTTCGGGAAAAGCCTTATTTTCCGGCGCGAATGCGACAAAAGCGGCAACCTTCCGTGCTCGGCCCGGCGGCTCCCGGTTCATGTCGCGCGGAGCCGGAACCCGCGTTCCGGCCTCCGCCCTACGACTGCAGCACCCGCTCGGCCCCGGCCTCGCGCAGGGCGCGTTCGGCCGCCTCCGGCTCCGCTTCCGCCACCAGCACGCATTTGCCCTGGAGCAGCGCCTCCCGGCACGCCCGGACCGACGGTTCGGACACCCCCATGTCCGCCAGCACCCGGTCCATCTCATTCGCTTCGCTCCACCCGGGGATCCAGCCGTCCGCCGGGTTTGCCAAGCCGGACGCGAAAAGGGGCATGGCGGTCCATTGACCGGAACCGGTACCAAGCATCGCGGCGAAGGGAATCCCGCTCCAGACGTCCGAATCATCCTCGCGGGCTTCGAGAATGCCGGCAATCTCCTCCAGCGGGGTATCCAGTTGGCCGATGAGCAGCGGGACGTTATCCCCGCTGCGAACGATGACCCGGAGCGCCCGTTTGTCCCAACCGAGCGACTGGAGCTTTTCCACCGCCTCCAACACCTGTTGCCCATTTTCGAAAATCCCGATGGCCATTGTGCTCACGCTCCTTTGCCTTTGCCTTTGCCGTTGACATGCCATCGCCGTGAATGGTTGAACATGGGGTACATGATGGCAGTATCACCCGAATTCCGCCAGACCAACCGGCCCGCCGGGAACCCGCGTTCCGCCCGCTTCGGAACGCCGTTTGCCGCGCGCCGCACATGCGACGCATCCCACGGTCTCCGCTCCCCGCCCCTGCGTCGTCACACCGTCCGGAGCGATCCGGCACATAGAAACAAGGGGAATGGGAATATGTTTTAAAAGATGGGAAATCCCATCTGGAAGTGGCTGCTTCATCGGAAGCGAAGCGTCGCAGTACCTACAAAAACGGAGGATGATGGCATGAAGGCTCTTCTGCTCGCCGGCGGACTGGGGACCAGGCTGCGACCCTTGACCGAGCATTTGCCCAAACCGATGGCGCTCGTCATGGGACGTCCCTGGCTCGACCACCTGATCCGGCATTACCGGGATCAAGGGATCAGCCGGTTTGTAATTGCCGTACAACATCGCAAGGAGCTGATTCAGTCCTGGATCGGCGACGGTTCGCGATACGACGTGACGGTGGAGTACGCGGAAGAAAGGGAACTGATGGGCACGGCCGGCGCGGTGAAAAATGCCGAGCCGCTGCTCGGGGAACGGTTTGTTGTGGTGAACGCGGACATCATCCACCAGATCGATCTGCATGCGGCGCTACGTTTTCACGAGCAACACGGGGGAGCGGCCACGATCTGTCTGACGCAGGTGGAAGATCCCTCATCCTACGGTGCCGTCGACATCGGACCGCGGGGCGAAATTTCGGCTTTTGTGGAAAAACCGAAAAAAGAGGAGGCGCCGTCCAACCTGGTCAACGCCGGGGTCTACATTCTGGAACGGCGGGTCCTGGATCATATCCCCGCGGGGCGTGCGGTTTCGATCGAAAAGGAGACGTTCCCGGAACTGATCCGCAACGGCTGCGGCGTGTACGGCCACTTGCTGAAGGGCTATTGGCTGGACATGGGCACGCAGGAGCGATACCGGCAATTGCATTGGGACGTGATGGACGGCCGTTTTCCGCTTCCCATGTCCGGCAAAAAGATGGGAGACAAAAACGTCCGCGCGGGTGAACACGTCCGGATCGGCCAGGGGGTGCTGCTGATCCCGCCGGTCGTCCTTGGCGACCGCGTCACCATCGGCGACCGCAGCATCATCGGCCCCTACGCGGTCATCGGCAATGATTGCCGGATCGGCCGGGGCGTCCGGATCGCCCATTCGATCTTGTGGGATCATTGCCACGTCCGCACGGGCGCGCAGCTCAACCGCTGCATCCTCGGATTCGGCACGCGCGTCGGCCCCCAGATCCTGCACGAGGCGGTATGCAATCGGGCAGGGGAGGTGCCCCTGTAATGAAGCCGCTGCGCATCGCCTATATCAGCACCTATATCCCCAAACGATGCGGACTTGCCACCTATACCCACCACCTGCGGGAAGCGGTCATGCAGGCAAAAGCGGAGCGGGAGCAGGCCGGCGTGCCGGCCGCCGTGCTCCCGACCGATCCGGTGGTGTGCATTTGCCACGAAGACGAAACCGGCCAGTACACCGAACCGTGGCAGTTTCCGCTGGTCAAGCAGCGGCGCGAAGACTACCGCAAAGTGGCGCAGCACCTGAACGCCAGTTCGGTGAACGTCGTGTGCCTGCAACACGAATTCGGCATTTTCGGCGGTCCGGCCGGCGAATACGTGCTGGACTTGCTGCGGCATTTGCGCAAGCCGGTGGTGACGACGTTCCATACCGTGTTCGAACGGCCGGTCGCCCCTTACACGAGCGTCCAGCGGGAAATTATCGCCCGGAGCGACCGGATCCACGTCATGAACCGGCGGGCCATCGAGTATTTGCGCAGCCAGTTCCATATTCCCGCCTGGAAAATCGCCTACATTCCGCACGGCGCGCCCGTTCCCCCGCGCATCGATCGGCAGCGGATCCGCCGTGAATACGGATGGGACAACCGTCGGGTGATTTTCCAGTTCGGTCTGCTTTCCCGCGGCAAAGGCGTGGAGTTGGTCTTGCGCGCGCTGGCCCGCGCCGTTCGGGAAGTGCCGGATCTGCTGTACGTCATCGCCGGACAGACGCATCCCGAAGTTCTCCGCCATGAGGGAGAGGCGTACCGCGACTCGCTGAAGGCGCTCGTGGCGGAACTGGAACTGGCCGGTCACGTGCGCATGATCGACCGGTACATTCCGGAAGAAGAACTGGTGGCGCTCATGCTGGCCGCCGATCTGTACGTGACGCCCTATCCCGGTATGCAGCAAATCACGAGCGGAACGCTCGCCTATGCCGCGGGATTGGGCAAGCCGATCCTGAGCACCCCTTACGTTTACGCCCGCGAGCTGATGCGGGGCAGGGAAGAATGGCTGTTGCCCTACGGTAACGCGCAAGCCTGGGCCGACCGGTTCATCGAGCTGTTCACGCAGCCGGAACGTCTTCAGGCGTGCGCCCGGCAGATGGCCGAAATCGGACGGGACATGCAGTGGCCGATTGCGGGCAAACAGCATCTGGAACTGCTCGCGCAGGCGGCCGGTGCATCGGATGCGGAAAGGAGGAAAGCGGTCGATGTCGGTTGAACCGGTTGGACGAAGCCCTTCCGTCCCGCTGTCGTTCGACCATTTGCGCCGTCTGTCCGACGACACGGGCTTGTTGGAACATGCGCTGGGCCGTGTGCCCAGACGGCGGGAAGGCTACACGACGGACGACAACGCTCGCGCCCTGTGGCTGGTGACGGAATGGCTCAGCCTTCGCGACGCGGCCGGACTGTCCCGCGCCGACGTCCGGCTGCTCGGGGAACTGGCAGACATTTATCTCGCTTTTTTGCTGTGGAACCTGGAGGAAGACGGCTGGTGGCACAACAACGTCGCGTACGACCGCACCTGGGAGCCGGAGGAACGCTCGCACGACTGCCAGGGACGAGCCTTCTGGGCGTGCGCGGACGCCTGGATCCGGCTGCCGACGAGGGAACGCGTCACCGCCTATTACATGCTCCAGCGCGTGCTGCCCACGCTGGATGCCATCGCGTCGCTGCGCGGACAGGGATACGCGCTGGCGGCCTGCGCCCATTTGCTGGAGGCGGGCCGTACGGGCGTGATCGAACTGCCGGATTCCTGGGAAGCGCCGCTTCGCCGGCATTTGGTGCGGCTGGAACGGTCGCTGCTGAACGCTTACCGGCAGGAGGCGAGCCCCGGCTGGTGCTGGTTTGAACCGGTCATGACGTACGGCAACGGGTTGTTGCCCTGGGCGCTGTTGCGCGCCCACCGGGTGACTCGCAATCCGGAGGCGCTGGAGGTGGGGCTAAGGAGTTTGCAGTTCCTGCTGGGTATCATGACCGCGCCCGAAGGCTGGATCCGCCCGGTCGGCAATGCAAGCTGGGCCACGCGGGATTCGTTCAGCCGCTGGGACCAGCAGCCGCTCGAATTGTTCAAACTGGCGCTGGCCTTGGACGAAGCGATCCTCGCGTTGCGTCGGCTGGAAGGCGGCGGGGATGCGGCGGGCCTTGTCCTGGCGAACGGCGTCCCCGCCAGTGGCGGCATTGCAGACAGCGGTGCGGGGAATTTGGATCGGCGCGACGAATGGCTATACCAGCCCGGCAAGTTGCGGAAATCGTACCGCGGGGATCAAACAGGGGAGGGGGATCTGCACGATCGCGGGCAGGGTGTGAACGGCAACGCGTTGGGCGCAACGGACTCCTCCCCGACCGTTGCCGCGACGGAGGCGATCGGGGGGAACAGCGGCACCGGCGCACGGGACGGCGGAACAAAGCCCGGTTCCGGCTCCAGCGAATTTTCCCCGGGCTTGTCTTCCGGCCGCTCTCCCCGGGTTTCAGATTTGCTGTCCGGCTTGACGTCCGATTTGTCTTCCGGCCCGGCTTCGGATCCGTCTCCCGGTCCGGCTTCAGACTCGTCTTCCGGATTGTTGTCCGGTTTGTCTTCAGGTTCGACTTCCGGTTCCGGCGGTGTTGCGCTCGGCGACCTGCTGCTGGCGGGGACGCTCCCGGCGTTGTCGTTGCGGCGGCGCCCGGCGGAGATCAGGCCGCTTCCCTCCGCCCTCGCCGAACTGCGCGAAGCGAAACTACGCTGCCTGCAATGGTTTCACGGCCACAACGATCTCGGCGTCCCGATGGCCGATCCGTGGGACGGCAGTTGCTGCGACGGCCTGCAGCCCGACGGGCCGAACCGCAATTGCGGAGCGGAAGCGACCCTGTCGTATTTGATGACGCGGGCGCTGTGCCTCAAAGACGAGCGATTGCCGCTTAGCCCCGGCCGCTAAACCTTTCGTCTTCTCAGGCTGCGCAACGCCGCCTCAAAATCGTCCGGCAGCGGCGCATGGACCTCCAACTTTTCCTTGGTCCACGGGTGATTCCAGCGAAGCGTCTCTCCGTGCAGCGCCTGCCGGCTGATCAATTCGCGATGTCCGCCGTAGAGCCCGTCGCCGGCCAACGGATGGCCGATGGACGACAGGTGCACACGAATCTGATGGGTGCGGCCCGTCTCCAGCTGCAGGCGCACCAACGTATGGGAGTCGAAACGATCCACCACGGTAAACCGGGTGACGGCCGGATCGCCCGTTTCGCTCACCCGGCGGCGGGTGGGATGATGGCGATCCTGGCCGATCGGCCGGTCAATCTTGCCTTTGTCCTGCAGGATGACGCCTTCCGCCAGCGCCAAATAGATCCGCTCGATCTTTTTCTCCCGCATGGCCTTGTCGTAATGGTAGTGGGCAAAGTCGTTTTTGGCGTACAAAATGGGGCCCGTCGTGTCCTTGTCGATCCGGTGGATGTGCCGGACGCGCACGTCCTGCCCCGTCATTTCATAGTAAGCCGCCACCGCGTGGGCCAGCGTTCTGCGCTGGCCTTGCTGACTGGGATGAACCTCGATGCCCGCCGGCTTGTTCACCACGAGCGTAAAATCATCCTCATAAAGGATGTTCAAATCCATCCAGTCCGACGGAAAATCCCGCCGTTCCCGCGGAAACAGCAACAACCGCAGGAACTGTCCCTGAAGATGCACGCCGCGCGCCTTGAACAGTTTATCCAGCAGTTTCGGCGGCAGCGGCACCCGCTTGAGGACGACGTCCAGCGGAGCGCCCACCAGCGATTCGGGCAGACGAATTTCCATCCATTCTCCTTTTCGCCGCCCCGGCTTCAGCATCGCCGGCAACGGCAGGCTGTTCTGTCCGTTGGTACCCTTTTCACGTCTGTTACGTCGACCCATGTCCCATACCTTCCCTTATTGGTATGATCGTTCTGCCCGGGCAACCGGCGGCCGCATTCGGCACCCGGTCAACCGACATAACGGCGCAACACACCATCCACTGCAGGACCGTACGATTCACCGAAATGGTTGAGGTGTACCAGCAGATAATAAAGCTGGTAAAGCGGCTTGCGTTCCGCATAGCCTTTCCGGTCGATGGGGCGGACCTCAAAATAAGCGTCATAGAAGCGTGCGGGAAAACCGCCGAACAACTCGGTGAACGCCAATTCCAGTTCGGCGTCCCCGTAAAATACGGCCGGGTCGATCAGGTACGGCTCACCCCCGGGCCCGACCACCCAGTTGCCGCCCCATAGATCGCCGTGGAGCAACGACGGGGTGACGTTCCTTGGAATCCATCGGTCCAGACCGGCCAGCAACCGCTCCATCCGGGACCGCCGCTGTGTCGGCATGCGGCCGCGTTTCGCCGCGATGTCCGCCTGAAACCCGAGACGCCTGTTCCGCAAAAAATCAACCCAATCCTCCATCCAGCCGTTGGGCTGGGGGAGTCGGCCAATAAAATTGTCGTGACGGAAACCGAAACGGTCGCGCTTCACCTCATGCATGGCCGCCACGCCGCGTCCGAGTCGCTCCGCCGTGTCGGGCGCTTCCCCGCCTTGCACGAACTCCATGACGATGTAACTCACACGCGCTTCTTGGTCACTCACACGCGCCTCTTGATGCGATTCCGCCCCCTCATGTTGGGCCATCGTTTCCAATGTCGCCGTTCCAAAGCCAACCAAGCGGGGAACGGCCACGGTTCCGGTCCCGGCAATTTCGCGCAACCCCTCGGCCTCTTTCTCAAACATCGCCCTATGGGCTTCGTCGCCGGTTTTCATCAAAAAAACACCCTCGGTCGTTTCCACTTTCCACGCGTTGCTGATGCTTCCGCCGGACAAAGGCGTCCATCGTCTCACTTCGCCCGCGATCTTCAAATCGGACCAAATGGCGGCAATTTTCCTGTATGCCTCGTCATGGGGCAAGCGCGACACCTCCTTCGTCCGTCTTTCCCATCATCCCCATTATAAAAATGTAACCTTCTTCCGCAAGCGCAGACGTTCCGGTTCATCCGTAGTACCGTTAAACTACCGTTCTCTTCCTCGTCCAGCTTATCTATCTTCCCGGCCAATTTCTTCTGCGTAAAGTCCCTCCAAAGCCCCTTAGCAAATCTTTCTCCCAAGGCCGACAAAAACCTTTCCCAAGGCCGCAAACCCTCTTTCCCTCCGCTCATCCCCCCGCCAAAAGCCCATCCCAAGCTCAAGATCGGCGGTTTTCCGCTCATCTCCCCGCCAAAAGCCCCTCCCAAACTCAAGATCGGCGGTTTTTCCGCCTATCTCCCCGCCAAAAGCCCCTCCCAAACTCAAGATCGACGGTTTTTCCGCTCATCTCCCCGCCAAAAGCTCCTCCCAAACTCAAGATCGACGGTTTTTCCGCTCATCTCCCCGCCAA
>ERZ795043.288-NODE-288-length-52885-cov-37.288927_pt1 | contig 52885 bp, 50 predicted proteins | sample MGYA00375127_ERZ795043 | MGnify/ENA primary metagenome ERZ795043 (study PRJEB30172, sample SAMN05518447) | compost metagenome | isolation source: Feedstock adapted compost from Newby Island compost facility, Milpitas, CA | place: USA:Newby Island compost facility... | reverse complement strand
AAGCGTACCGCTTCCCACCTAAGGGGCCTGTCTAGATTCTGGGGTCCACCGCTGGGAGACCGGTGACGTTGATGGTGATGCTGTTGGGTGTGAGGCCGGCGGAGCGTTTCGGGTCGCAGGCGGTGAGTGTAAGCAGCAGCGCGACGAGCACCGCCGGGAGGAGCCTTCTCATGCTTTCATGCTACCCGCGTACTCAGAGGTGCTATGGGTGCTTTCCCACCTGGCTGAGTGCGAGGCCTGCCGACTGTCGGCGCCTCCGCGTCGAGCTGGGAGCGTTCTAGGGCCTCGCCCTATTGTGAGGGTTCGGTGAGAGCCGGCTCGGTACGCTCTCGCGCATGACCCTTCGCGCTTGGAAGATGACCGCCCTTGCCCTCGCAGCTCTCATCGTTGGTTACGTGGTCGCCGTGGTCACCGGCGCAGGCATGGCTCATGCCCAGCTTGGCGGTGGCCAAGTGATCAAGGTCCAACTCGATACGAGCAACTGCAGCTACGGGGTCTCGAGCTACCCACCTTCGGGCTCGCTCGTGGTGCAGGCGGAGCCGAAGCAGTACGCCGGCAACACGTACGTCTACAACGTCTGCGACTAGTCTCAGTCCAATGACGAGGAGGGGCCCCGTGGGGCCCCTCCTCGTCTCGTTGGGTGTTGGTTACTCGGTGAGGTCCGCTCCCCGGCGGGCATGAGTTAGAAGATCAGTCTGTACTGCTCGCCGCGATTGTCGCGGCACACGCCGTTGCCGTGCTGTCCGGTGGTCACGTATTCGCACTCGATCACCAGCCCGGTGCCTCGCACGCTCGTGGCCACCGCCGACCCCCGGTGGGCGTTGGGGGTGACGGCGAGGGAGTAGTGCTGTCCGTAGAGGTTGCCCCATGAGGCTGTGGCGCCGCCGATGATGGTTAGGTACTCGCCGACGAGGTGGTCATCGGCTGTGGTGATCTCGACCGTGCCCCTGCCGGTGCCGTCGTACAGGAACTGGGCGTTCAGAATCGTGCCGTTGGTTAGCCCGTAGGCGCGCGCGTTGAGGGTCGTCGGGGCACAGGCGACGAGTATGCCTGCCGTCAGCAGTAGTGCTCCAAGCCTTGCTCTACGCATGCCGTAACTTAGCAGAGGGGCTGGCTCGACGATCTTGATTGCGGTGGTTTGGCTCGTGACTGGCGGCTTGGCCGTCGTTGCTCGGAGGGGCCCCGCGGGGCCCCTCCTCTTCTCGTTTGCCCGCCGGTCACTCGATCAGTTGGGCTTGGATGATGACGACGTAGTCGGTGCGTTCCTCGCCCTGCTCGGTGGTGCGGAACAGGCCGCCGATGATGGGGAGGTCCTTGAGGAAGGGCACTCCGCTGGTGGTGAGGGTGACGCTGTTGCGGAGCACGCCGCCGAGCACGACCGTTTCGCCCGCGCGGAACGTGACGGTGGTGTCGAGGTCGCGCTGGTTGATGCGGAGGCCGGCGAGGCCGCTGAGGTTGCCGACGAAGTCGCTGAGGGTGCTCTTGACGTTGAGGGTGATGGTGCCGCCGGGGCTGATGAGCGGCTTGACCTTGAGGAGGCTGCCGAAGTCGAGGGTGGTGACCTCGTCCTCGATCAGCGCGACCTGCACTTGGCCGCCGCTGTTGAAGGTCGCTTCCTGGTTGTGGTTGACGCGGACGCTGAGCTCGTCGACGGTGCGGGCGAGGTTCTGCTCCTCGAGGGCTTCGAGCGCGGCGGTGAAGCTGATGTTGTTGATGCCCTGGAAGGGGTTGAGCACCAGGTCGAGTCCGCCGCCGAGGACGTTGACGGCGAGCGCGCCGATGCTGCCGGCGAGGTTGATGCCGAGGCATTCGGCTTCGGTCTCGGTGATCTCCGTGACCTTCATGGTGAGCATGACCTGTGGCACGCGCTGGTCGATCGCTTCAAGGACCCGCGCGGCCGTGGCTAGGGCCTGAGCGTCACCGCGCACGAGGATGCTGTTCGTGCGGGGGTTGGGCGTGATGGTGAGGAGCTCGGCGTCGGCGCCGAGGCTCGCCGCGAGCTGGTCGGCGGCCTCCTCGGCGTCCTGGTTGACGAGGTTGAAGGCGCGCTCGGCTTCGGGGCGCGCGGCGTTGGCTCGAGCGTGGTTGAGGGCGCGCACGTACTCGCTGCGGTACGCGGCGATCTCGTCGTGCACCGCGGCGGTGGCGGTGACGGCGATGAGGCCCTCGTCGTTGAGTGCCTGCGCGGTGACGTCCGGGTGCTGCTGCGAGAGGAGCGCGAGGAAGCCCTGGTAGTCGCTGCCGAGGTCGTAGAACTCGAGGCTGGTCGGCTCGCCACTTGACGCCTGGCTGGCTCGTTCCTCGCTTGCCGGCTCGGGCGTCTCGGCTTGGGTGGTCTCGCTGGGGAGGGTGAGGTTCTCTTCGAGGCGCTGCAGGAAGGCGGCGATCTTCTCCTGCTCGCCTTGGGGGGCGGTGACGAGGAGGACGTTGCGGTTGGGGAAGGCGGTGGCGGCGGCGTCGAAGCGCTGTGCGATCAGGGCTGCGGCCACGTCCGCGGCCTCGCCGGGGGTGTAGAACACGTCGACGGCTTCCGGGGCGCGCTGCGCGGGTTGGAAGCGCGCGAGGACTTCGGGAGGCGCGACGAGGATGGTCTTGTCGTCGTGCATGAAGTACTCGAGGCCGTGGAGTGAACCGCTCTGGGTTTCGTAGAGACTTCCAGCTCACGCAGCCTGCCTCGGCAGGCGCTGGTTCTGAAGGTACTCCATCTCGATCTCGATGGGTGGCCGGTAGCCGAGTTCGCCGTGCAAGCGCTCGCGGTTGAACCACGCCACCCACCTGGCAGTGGCGGTCTCCAGCTCCTGCCTGGAGTCCCAGCCGATGGCGCGGCGGTTGATCAGCTCGGTCTTGTAAAGCCCGATGGTGCTCTCCATCAGGGCGTTATCGTGCGCTGTTCCGACCCGCCCCACCGAGCCGGCAACTCCCAAGTCCAGCAGCTTCTCGGTCAGCGCCAGCGAGACGTATTGGCCGCCGGCGTCCGAGTGGTGAATAACGCCGTGCCCCACGAACTCCGGGTTCGTCCTGCGGCGCGCGCTCACCGCCTGCAACAGTGCGCTGGTCACGAGCTCCGCGCCCATGCTGGCCCTCACCGTGAAGCCCAGGATGCGGCGGCTGAAGCCGTCCTGCAGGAACGAGACGTACATCCAGCCCTCACGCGTGCGCACGTGCGTGAAGTCCGCCACCCACACCAGATCGGGCGCGCCCCGGAACCAGTCGCGGCGCACCAGGTCGGGCGCGCGAACGCCTTGCAGCGGCGCCGCGCCGCGCTTCGGGCGCTTGGCGCGCGTCGCGCCCCGCAGGCGGCCTAACCGCATCAGGCGCGCCACCTGATCGCGGCCCACAAGCTCGCCGCGCCTCAGCAGGGCGCGCCACATCTTGCGCACGCCGTAGACGCCGTAGTTGTCGCGGTGCACCTCGGTAACGATGGGCAAGAGCCGCGCGTCCGACAGCGACCTGGCTGAGGCTGGCCGGCTCCGGTAGGCGTAGTAGGTGCTCGGGGCGATCTTGAAGTCGTGGTCCTTCAGGACGCGGCAGATCGGCTCGACCCCGAACAATCCCTTGTACGCATCGATGTAAGCGACGATCACTTCAAGCGGCGGTCGAGCTCCGCGGCCGCGAAGAACGCGCTCGCCGTCTTCAGGATCTCGTTCGCGCGCTTCAGCTCCGCCACTTCCTTGCGCAAGGCCCTGATCTCCTCGCGCTCCGCGCTCGTCACGCCCGGCTTCTCCCTAGCGTCGACGCGCGCCCGGTCCACCCAGCCGCGCATCGTGTCGATCGGGATCCCAGTCAGCTCAAGTAGGCGCCGGTAAGAGGCCCTCATGGACTCCTCCGGGGCCTCCTCGCGCCGCTCGTAGAACATCCGGATGACCCGGTCCTTCGTCTCCTGGTCGTACTTGGTCCGCATGCCTCATTCTCTCCTTTCGCGTGGAAGGAGAGCCTCTATCAAAGCCAGGGCAGTTCACACCGGACCTTCCGCGACGAGCACTACGCCTTCGAACCCCCCACCCTCACCATCGAAGAGCAACGGGCGGCCCTGAAGGCCTACCTCCACCACTACAACCACCACCGACCCCACAAGGCCCTCGACTACCAGACCCCAGCCGCGTACGCTCACCAGCGGAGCCTCCAGTCTCAGATGACCTGAACCCCTACACTCCTTGGACAGACGGCAGGAGGTGTAGTAAACTGGCTGGCGCTGTCGGGAGGGGGCGACCTTCCAAGGCCGCGAGAACCGGTACGGGTCGTTAGCTCAATCGGTAGAGCAGCTGACTCTTAATCAGCGGGTTATAGGTTCGAGTCCTATACGACCCACCACATGGGACCCCGTCACAGACGGGGTTCTTTCAGTTCCAGCCCATGCCGTGCCCCTGATTCGAGTCGGTTGGACGGTAGTTCTTGACGTTGACCCGGTCGCATGTAAGCAGACAATCGCAGGCGATGCGGGCCCCTAGACCTTTGGGCGCCGCGTAGCGCTAGTCAAGTCCCGTAGCCTTTGGACTTTCGCTCCTCCTCCAAGTCCGTAGGCCGGTGGGGGGTCATGCCGCCATGCTGGTCACCTCCTCCTCGCTGGCGCTAGGTGCAGCGTCTTCAAGCCTGCTCATGTCCAGGTAGACCCGGCTGGCGAGCCACTCCTCGCTCTGCTCGATGCACAACGCTGTCACGAGCCGCAGGCAGGCTTCTGGGTTCGGGGAGATCCTCACGACTCTCGTACGGCGCTTCAGTTCCTGGTTGAAGCGCTCCAGGCCGTTGGTGCTGCGGATGCGACGCCGGTGTGATTCGGGGAACGAGAAGCACGCCAGGCCGTCCTCCAACGCCGTCTCCAGCCACTCAGCGACGGCCGGATGGGTCTTAGCCCACCGCTCGATGACCTCGTCTCTCAGCTCCCTGGCCCACTCGAGGCTGGGGGCGTTGAACACGGCGCGGATGTCCTCGGAAAGTGTCTTCTGATGCTTCCTGCCGACCTTCCCGAGGGCGTTGCGAGCGATGTGCACCTGGCAACGCTGCCAGGCTACGCCCTGGAAGTGCCTCTGGATGGCGTTGACCAGGCCGCGGTGATCGTCGCTGGTGATTAGCCTCACGCCGCGCAATCCGCGGTCCTTGAGGCGCCTGAAAAGCCCGTCGTACGTCGCCTCGCTCTCCGTGTCGGCCACCTCGACATCCAGCAACTCGCGGAAACCGTCGTCACGCACGCCCTTCACGATCAGCACGCCCTGACTCACCACCTGACCACCTTGGCGCACGTGCTCATAGCGAGCGTCGACGACGAGGTACGGGTAGGCGGCGTCCAACGGCCCCTCCCGCCACGCCGCCAGGTCCCCGTCAAGGAGGCCGACGAGGCGGCTGACGGTGCTCTTGCTGAAGCTCGTGCCGCACAACACCTCGGTGACGTCCCTGACCTTCCTGGTGCTCACACCCTCGAGGTACATCTCCATCAACGTCCCAACGAGCGCCTTCTCGCTGCGCTGGTACCGCTCGAACAGCTCGCTCTTGAACGTCCCCTCGCGGTCCATCGGCACCGCCAGCGTCAACGTGCCGACGCGCGTCTTGAGCTGCCGACTCCTGTACCCGTTGCGGTAGCCAGCGCGCCCCTCGGAGCGTTCATAAGGGCCGGCCTGCAAGTGCTCGGTGATCTCCGCATCCAAGAATCGATTCAGCACCGCCTCGACCAACTCACGCAGGAAGCTCGGGTCATCGACCAGCGCCTCACGCGCAACCACCGGCAGTCGCATATCCTCCAGATGAGCCATCGTCCACTCCGATCCCAATGGGTTACAGCCGTTTCCCATCTTGGAGGAGCGATGGCTCCTTCGCTACCAGCAGCAGCTCAGGGGCCAGGAAGAACACGATATACAGAGGGTACGGGGCGCAATCGACACCCCTCGCACCGGACCGCCCAGCCCTGGAACTGGGGACCGATCGGCGAGTGTATGCTCCTGCCAGCACGCGAGCGCGCTCGGCACTTCGTTCTACGCGTCAACGAGCTCTGCACCTGCAAAGAAGAGTGGGGAGGCCCTGGGATGACCAAGGACCAGAGACGACAGACAGGAGTAGTCGCCCGCGGTGCCGGTACGGCGGCAGGCGATCAACCAGTCCCAGCGCCTGAAGAGAAGAACTCCCAACGTTCTGGCCAGGAGACGAAGCCCGGGCCCGCTAGACCGACGAGGACCCGGCGGCCCAGGCCTCGCCCGAAGCGCTCTGGCCGCAATGGGAAAAGGAAGAAGGGCACGCAGAGCCCTAGTGGACGTCCAGCTGCCCCAAAGCCGAGCTGGACGCAACATAGGCCGGGAACACAGGCTGACATGGCAAACCTGACGCAGTCAGAACGCGCTGAACTAATGCGGACTGCCCACCAGGCCCTTCTCGCTGAAGGCGCGCTCCCGATCGCGACGAGCAAGAGGTACAACAGACTCCTCGACGCGGCCATTGTGCCCGGGCGGCCCGACTTGACGTTAGAGCGGTACGTAGCCTACCTACATGAGTACCGCGAGCTCAATCGGAGCAGTCCCCAGCGCCTGACGAAGCGCCAGAAGAGGAAGGCGGCCAAGGCAGCCGTGCGCCAGGCCGCTAGAGCCAGGGCGAAGGCGATCAAGGACAAGGAGGCGGCTACAAACCCCGCTCCGTCCACAGGGAAAGCGAGTTCGTCGGAGACCAAACAGAAGATGCAGAAGGTCGCCAAGTCCAAATCAAAGAAGAAGCCAAAACGTCCCCGCAGCATCAAGGCGATGAGCGGAGGCCTCCCAAGCCTAGGTCGACGTCGCTGAAGGTGATCACCGAGGATTGTATGCTCCCTTCCTAGTGGTCAGCGGGCCCTAGGAGCGCCAGCTACGGACACCTGAGGGCTAGAACCCTGTCCAGGACGCAAGATTCAGCTTCGAGACTGCTCGAGCCTGACTCTTAATCAGCGGGTTATAGGTTCGAGTCCTATACGACCCACCACATGGGACCCCGTCACAGACGGGGTTCTTCCTTTGGCGCGTGACGGCGAGCCAAGGTCCAGCGCTGGAGCCTCGTTCGCAGCTGGGTTCAGTCGCGACGCCAGGCGCCCATCTCCCCCGCGCCCGCCACCCGGCGCGGGCCCCATCTAGGTCCTCGGCCGTCTACTCGCGGAGCCAGAGCATCTCGTCCCGCAGTTCGGAGGCGGCCAGGAACCAGTGCTGGTTGACGAGGAGTCCATCTCTATGGTCCGGCAACCGTCCGGCTGTGTGGCCGGTCAGGCATAGGTATCCATCCGTACCGACGACCATGTCCCTCGCCCGGCCGCGGTCGGGCGTGCCGAACCGGTCTACCAGAGGCGCTCACCGTCCGCCGTGTAGGCGACGAGGTACGCCTCGCTCGTGTCGATCGCCTCTCCACCGGCGCCATGGCCGCCGCCGTAACCGGCGACCAGCACCTCTTCACCGGGGCCGATGCCGAGCAACTCGCCGCTCGGTAAGAGGACGACGTCCGTCGGGAGCTGGGTCTCGTCGCCCGCGGACTCCGTGAACCACACGTCCCCTTCGCGTCGCGCGACCCTCGGCCACGGGGACGCGCTCCGTGTCTCGTCGTCCCCCGCCCCGAGGATCAACGGTCACTCGGCCTCACTGAGACGAGGTACACGACGGACGAAGGCGATCGCGAGGACCGACATCGAGCGCTACCTGGACCGCCTCTACCGCCTGGCCCCTGTCGTCGTTGCGGCCATCGCGCTGTGCGAGGTGGCGATGCTCGCCTCCGCGGTAATCGGCTCGAGGTCGTCGGCCAACGCGACGCTGCTCGCCATGGGTATTCTCCTGGCGGCCGCTCCCAACTGCGCCAACCAGACGACCATACGGACGTTCGGAGCCCGGAACGTGAAGGGCCTTCACGAGGGCGGCGGGCCTGATCCTCGCTGCCCTCGGGGGCTACATGACCCTTCACCCGGTCGCGACCCCTGGAGTCCCTTGCGGTCGACGCCCTCGAACACGTGGGCGACCCCACAGCGGTATGAGCAGAGGACCGCCAGCGTCGCGACGGACACGACGCTAGAGGGCGCCGCGGGTCCCCGAGCAGGGCCGCGACGCCCTCCAGCGATGCCGGGGTCGAGCTCACCGGGCCCGACCCGTCAGCCCGGTCTCACTCCACGATCTCGAAGATGCCGAAGTCGGGCGCCCAACCCGGCAACTTGAACGTGGTCGCGGCAGGGGCCGTGCCGTCCACCAGGTCGCCGCTCGAGACCGTCGCGAGCACGCCGCCGCGGTTCAGCGTCCAGAGGTCGCCGCTCGCGTCGAAGCGCAACGCCGTGACCTCGGAGGTGGGCAGGCGGACGCCTTCGCTCGCCTCGCTGGTGAACGAACTCGTGCCGTACGCGAGCTCGGCCGGCACGTGCCCGACGTACGCCGTGTCGGTCGAGTACCACAGGTCCCCCGAGGCGTCGAAGGCGATGTCGAACACCCGTCCGCGCTGGGACGGCCCGCTCACGCCGATCATCAGGGAGGGCTGCGGGTTCGTCCACGTGAGCGCGTCGGCATCGTACCGGTAGATCTTGTGGGTAGCCGAAGGCTCGACGATGCCTACCCACAGGTTCCCTCGAGCATCGAACACGAGTGCCCCTAGCGATTCGCTCGGGAAGGAGATGGTCAGCGCCGGAGCCTGCTCCCCGCCCTCCTCGACCTGCGCGGCGGTGAACATGGACACCTTGCCGCGGAAGTACTCGGCGGTCCACAGGTTGCCATGCCGATCGAAGGCGATGTTCGACACCCAAGCCCAGTCGCCGTAGGTGATCGGCTGAGTGACCTCCGGCTCCGGCTCCTCCAGCTCCCTCGGGTCGACGCGCCAGACCGCCCCGTCGCCCGAGACCCAGATGGCCCCGTCCGGTGCTCGGGCCACCGCGGAAGGGGAGGTCAGCCGAGCGGTCGTGGAGGTAGGAGCGCCGACGACGGTAGCCAGCTCCGCGTCCGCGATGCTCCACAGGGGTCCGTCGCCCGCGAGCACCCTGACCGGCAGCCAGATGCGGCCTGCGCCCGGAGGGGAGGCACGTAGCTCGAGGCGGACGACGTTGCCGCCCGACCCGAGGACGGGCTGGTCGGTCGTGGCGCGCAGGCGCCTGTCTAGGTACGCGCCGTTCTCGAGGACCTCGGCCGTGAAGGAGTAGTCGCCTGGCCGGAGCTCGAGGACCTGGTCCGCCGTCGTCGCGGCGACGTGCTCGCCACCGAAGGTCACGTCCACCGTCACTTCAGCCGTCTGGGCCGTCGAGAGCCCGAGGGCCTCGAACCCGACCGTGGCGGACACGAACTCCACGAGGAAGGAGGCGGAGGCGCTGCCGCCGTCCGGGTCTGTGGCGGTGACCAGCACCTCGGCCGACCCACTGCTCCGCGACGGGAACCCGAGCGTCAGCTCGGCGCCGCTGACGTCGGCCGTCACGTTGCCGTCCGGCGCGGTCACCGTGGCGGCGAAGGCGAGCGCGGCGACCCCGTCGTCGGCGTCATCGAAGGCGGCCGAGAGGTCTATCACCCGCGAGGTCTCGTCGCCGCCGATGAGCAGGTCGGGAAGGCCCGTCGTGGTCGGTGCCTGGTTCACGGGCCGGCCGCCGTCCTTGCCCTGGAACGCGAACCTCCCCGACCAAGCGACCGGGCCGCCGGGACCAGACACCTGCACGACGCACTCGGCCGAATCGCCGAGGTCGGGCACCGTGCCGGTGAGCGTCGCGGTGTCCGGCAGCGCGCCGACCGTGCCGGGCGCACCGACCTTCCGCTGGCCCACCTCGACGTCGAGGTCGACCAGTCCCACGCCGCATACGGTCGCGGTCGCGCTCGCCGCGAGACCCGTGCCAGTGATCGTCAGCCTGGCGCCGGGGCCGCCGGAGGTCGGCGAGACGCTCGCGATGGTGACCGGCGCCCGCTGGCTGCAGGCCGCCACGAGGACGACTGCCGCCGTCGCCGCGAGGACCCGCCGGTTCACCGCGCACCCCACGGGGAGATGTCGAGGCCGAGCTGCAGAGCCGCGCTGTGGACGGTCGGGTTGACGATCCCCTCGATACGGATCGCGAACGTGCCCGCCACGGGTGCACGCCAGCCCACCACCCCGTAAGGGGTAGGCGTCAGACCGACGCCGTCGTTGGCGAGCGCGACACCGAAGCCTAGGTAGGGGCGCGCGAACGCCTCGCCGGCAGCCGCGTCGCTCAGCAGCAGGTTCACGCCTGCCGAGGGCCCGACGCCCGCGCCGACGGCGTAGGAGACGTCGCCGCGCACGGCCAGCCCCACGGGCGAGCCGGCACCGTCGTGCAGCGTGTGCACAGGGAGCACGAGGTTGGCCGTGAGCGGCACGGCCCCGCCCGAGGGCGGCGCTACCTGTAACCCGAACGTGACGCCGTCGTAGGCCAGGGCCTGACCGACGGCGAGCAGCGCGACCAGCGCCGCGATGCGCCTGCGCACGGGCGCGATGCGGCGTGTCGCCGAGCGTCCTACTGCAGCCATCTACCTCTCCTCCAGCGGGATGCATGAGCCTGGCCGACGATGACGGGTCGAGGCTCCGCACCGCCGCCGGCGAGGCGTTAGCGGCAGAACGTACCTGCAGCCCACTTACGGGCCGCTTACACGCACAGGACGGCGGCGCCGCTCGGGCGCCTCCGCGGTACGACACCGCGGACGCGGAGAAGAGGGCGGGCGTGGCGGCCGCCCGCATGCGCCAGGCGGAGCCGTGACGGCCGCCCGCATGCGCCAGGCGGAGCCGTGACAACCGCCCGCATGCGCCAGGCGGAGCCGTGACAACCGCCCGCATGCGCCAGGCGGAGCCGTGACGGCCGGACCGACCCGCCCTCGGGCGCTCGGGGTTCGCCGCTCCCCGACGTTAGAATCCGGCATGCTGCACACGCTGGGTGGCCTGCGCCACCTGGGCGAGGTACGGCAGCCGAAGCTGCTGCTGATGCTGTGCTTCCTGGCGCTCGAGGGCAGGACCCCACGGCGCACGCTCGCGCAGCTCTTCTGGCCGGCGTCGCCGCGCCCGCTCAGCAACCTGTCGGTGGCGCTCAGCACCCTGCGTGCCGGCCTTCCCCACGTCGTGGACGCCGACGCCGACTGCGTCCGGGCGCACCTCGAAACCGACGTCCACGCCCTGTACAGCGCGCTCGAAGCGGGCGACCAGGCGAGCGCGGCGGCCCTCTACTGCGGCCCGTTCCTGCTCGGCGTCGAGGGCCGGGACATGGGCGCGGAGCTCGAGGAGTGGGTGCTCGCCAAGCGAGAGGCCATAGCCGAGAGGTACCGCGGCGCCCTGCTGACGTGGGCGGAGGACCGCGCGATCGGTGCTCCCGGGGTCGCGCGGACAGCCCCGTCAGCTCTACCGGCTGGGCCCGCGCCCGGGCCGGGGGTGCCGCGCACCGCAGCCACGACCACGCCCGCGGCGCTCCTCGCCGAGGCCGCGTTCCGAGTGCCCGGCGCCCCTCCCGCGGACGCCGACGCGCTGCGGCGGATCTACCGGCTGCTGGCGGGCGCCCGGCACCCCGCCGCGGCAGAGGTGTGGAAGGAGGCCGCGGAGCTGGGCCTGGAGCTCGGCCCCGACGACCCAGCGGAGAGCGGGCCGACGCGCCGCCCCGGTGACGACGTGCGCGCGGGCCCGCCACGGTCCGCGGACCCGGAGGCGCCACGTCCCTCCCCCCTGCCCTCCGCACACGGGCTCATCGGCCGCGAGCCGGAGCGGCTGGAGGTGGCGCGGCTCCTCGTCAGCGGCGAGGCGCGGCTGGTCACGCTGCACGGCCCCGGCGGAATCGGCAAGACGAGCCTGGCGATCCAGGTCGCGAACGACCTGCTCGCCTCCGACGACAGGCCGTTCGCGGGCGGCGTCGCCTTCGTCGAGCTCGAGGCGGTCCACGACGCCTCGGCGCTGCCCTTCGCCGTCGCGCGGGCGTTGGGACGCGCGAGCCTGCTCGCCCGGAGGGGCGTCGAGGCGCTGCGAGCGGTGCTGCCGACGGAGCGGACGCTGCTCGTGCTCGACAACCTCGAGCAGGTATCGGGGGCGGCCGAGGCGCTCGACGAGCTGCTAGCGACGGCGCCGAGCGTCTCCGTCCTCGCGACCTCCCGCGAGCTCCTGGGCATCCGCGAGGAGGTCGCCTTCCCCCTCGACGGCCTGCGCGTCCCCGAGTCCGCCGACACCGCCGGCGCCGCCGCGTTCGACGCCGTGCGGCTCTTCCGCCAGGTCGCCCGGCGCGCCGACGCCTCCTTCGAGCTCGGTCCGGCGCAGCTCCCGAGCGTGATCCGCATCTGCCGCTCCGTGGGCGGCTCGCCCCTCGGGATCGAGCTGGCCGCCGCCTGGGTGCGGGCCGCCCCGCTCGACGAGCTGGCGCAGGAGGTCGAGGCCGACGTCGGGCTCCTCAGGCGCGCGAGGACCACGGGCCCCGGACGTCACACCAGCGCGCGGGCCAGCTTCGAGACGTCCTGGAACCGCCTCGACGCGCAGCACCGGCGGGTGCTCGCGGCGCTGTCGGTGTTCGCGGGCGGGTTCACGCTGGCCGACGCCCGCGAGGTGGCGCGGGCGTCGCTGCCGCAGGTCGCGCGGTTGGCGGACGCGGCGCTGGTGCGGGTCGGGACCTCCGGTCGGTACGAGCAGCACCCGCTGGTGGCGCGGCTGGCGCGGGAGCGGCTCGCAGGCACGCCGGCGCGCGAGAGGACGGTCCTCGACAGGCACGCCGAGCGCTTCCTCGGGCGCATGGCCTCGCGCACGGACGAGCTGCGCTCGCTGAGGCCGGGGGTCCTCGACGAGGTCGACGCCGAGTTCGACAACCTGGGCGCCGCTTGGCGCCACGCGGTCGCCGTGCGCGCCGCCGAGCTCGTCGCAGGCGCGGCTTTCCCGCTGATGCGCTACGCCGACCTCCGCGCCCGCCTGCACGAGGGCAAGGCCCTGTTCGCGGCCGCGGCGGAGGCGGGATGGCCCGCCGAGGACCGCTGCGCCCGCGCCCGGGGCAGGTCCCTCGCGGCCCTGGCGTGGCTGCTGGCGCGGCTCGGGGACCACCGGGCCGCCGTGGCGGCGGGCGGCCGGGCGGAGGCGCTGCTGGACGGGTGCGCCGACGCGGAGGGCGTGCGCATCGCCCGCCACGCGCTCGCCAGCTCTCACTACCGGGCCGGCGACTACGTGACGGCGCGAAGCGTCTACGAGCGCCTGCTGGAGACGACCGGCGACGACCCCGTCTACCGGGCGGAGGTCCTGGGGAGGCTGGGCCTCGTCGCGCAGGCGGTTGGCGAGTACGACCTCGCCAGGCGCCGGTACGTGGAGTCCCTGGCGGCCAACCGCGCCGTGGCGAACGTCTCCGGCGTCGTCACGCAGCTCCTGAACCTCGGGGCGCTCGAGCTCAACAGCGACGCCCCGCAGGCCGCCGGCGAGCGCTTCGAGGAGGCGCTGCGGCTGGCTCGCGAGCACGGCTACCACCAGGTGATCCCGGTGCTGCTGCACAACCTCGCGAACGTGGCCTGCAAGGGAAGGCGCTTCGCCGAGGCGCGCGAGCTGGGCCAGGAGGCGCTGCGCCGCGTGGTGGCCAGCGGCGAGCGCGGCCTCGAGAGCGGCATGCTGGCCACGCTCGGGTGGATCGAGCTCGAGGCCGGGAACCTAACGGCGGCCGAGGAGCACGCGCGGCGGGCCGTGACCGTGGCGGCGGAGGCCGGCGACGAGCCGGCCCAGCAGACGGCCCACGTGCGCCTCGGGCAGGTGCTGCTCGCCAGGGGGTGCACGCGAGAGGCGGCGGAGCTCCTCGACGCGGCCGCGGCGCACCCGGCGACGCTCACCTGGGCGCGGCGCCTGGCGCTGAGGCTGCGCCAGGAGGTCGCGCTGTGACCCGGCAGCCGCGGCTTCCCGGACCGCCGCCGGCCGACACCCGCTTTAGACCCCCTTAAGGGCCCGCGTTCGACCCTGGCATGCGGAGGTGATCCGCATGCGACTTACCCTCGGCGCCGGACGCGGGTTCGTCGTCCTCGTCCTCGTCCTCTCGCTGCTCCTGGCGTCGTGCCGGACGGTGCAGGCACCGGACGGACGCATCGTGGTCGTGCCCGCGCTCAGCGACCTCTACTTACCCTCGGTGGAGGGCGGGTACCTGCTCGGCAGCTACTCCTGGCTGGGCGAGGGCCTGGGCTCCTTCGGACCGTTCGAGGCCGCGATCATCCTGGCCCTGGCGTGGGAGAGCGGCATCTCGTTGGTCGACCTGGTCACGGGCGACGTCCTCTACGAGTACGACGGCTCCACGAAGGGGCCGATCCTCGGGGTAGCGGCCTGGAGCGAGAGCCCGGCGGGGCTGGACAGCGCCGCCTACCTCTACGGCTACGGCCTGGGCGGCGTCACCTCGCTCCGCTACGACGGCATGGGCGGTGCCCTGACGCCCGTCGAGCGCGGCTCCAGCGCCGTCTACGACATGTTCCCGGCCGGGGGTGACCTCACCTCCGCGATCCTGACGAAGGTGCAGCCGTCGGTAGGGCTGCGCTTCGTGCTCCGCCAGATCGCCCAGGACTCGCCGCTGAACGCGCCCGCAGGCGCGGCGGCAGACGCACAGGCTCCTGGCGTCGGCTGGGTGGTCTCGGACGAGGTGCTCCCGGCCGGGAACTTCACCGGCGAGCTGGTCTCGGCGTTCCTCGCGGACGACGACCTCGAGGAGCCCGCTCCCGTCCTGGTGCTCACGCGCGGCGTCATCAGCCGCCTCTACCTCGACGACCGCGACGGCGACGCGCCAGTCGAGGCCATGCAGCTCGGGCTCGACGCGCGCAAGCTCCGCTGCGTCGACACGCTGTCCGACGCCGGCTGGCTGTGCGCCGTGTCCGTGTTCGGAGGCGACCACCTGGCGCTCCTCAACTGGGACGGCCAGAGCGTCCCCGTGCTCCGCGGCACCGTCACGGTCGGCGACGGGCCGGTGGGCATAGACCTGAAGCTCCTCGGCGACGGCGACGTGGCGATCGTCTCGACGGGCTTCAACGACGGCACCGTCACCGAGGTCCGCGTGACCAACGAGGGCGGGCCGAAGGCGGTCGAGAAGCGCCCCGTGCCCGCCGGCTGCGAGGGTCCGGGGCACGCGCTCTACTTCGAGGACGACGACGGCCTGGCGATCGTCGGGACCTGCTACACCACCGGCAGGTACTACGTGATGAGGTCCGCCCTGTAGACGTAGGACGCCGAGCTGGTAACGGACCGGGCCGGGGCCCCGCGGACGGCGGCCCCGGCCCCTCTCACGCCGGCTCGCGACGACCGCCTCGGGCCGCCGCGCGCTCGGTATCGGTCGGCAGCCCCGGCGGGAGGAAGCAGCGGCCCGGCTGGGCGGCGGCGACCGCAGACTCGAGCTCCGCGAGCTGCGCCAGCGCCCGGGCCGTGGTGGCGACGGAGGGGAACTGGATGCGTCCCGAGTCGACGCGCGCGCTGATGTTCGCGACCAGCACCAGGCTCCTCGTGAGGCGGAGCTCCAGCCGCTGGCCCACGTGCTGCGCGGTGAACTCCCCCAGCTCCGCCGCGCACACGTCGGTAAGCCTCACGGCCACGGCGTAACGGGCGATCCCCTGGCGCACGACGCCCCAGGCCTCGACCGCCGCCGGGTTGAGGCGGAGCACGACGCCCTGCTGCGCCGCCGCCTGCGGCGCGGCCAGCGCCAGCAGGACCGCGGCGAACGCCCTGGCGAGCCTCGCGACGCCACCGACCACGGCCCTCCAGTCTTGCCCGTCCCGGCGCGGGGAGTCGAGGCCGCCGGCCGGCCGCGGGAAACGCCTAGGCGAACATCGGGAGACGCCCAGCAGACCTCCGGGGGCGCCTAGCTGACCATCTGGAGCCGGTTCCCGAACGGGTCGTAGAAGCTGCAGTAGGTCACCACGCCCGGGACATCGACGACCTCGTCGCAGCGGACGCCCTTGGCGAGGAGCACCTCGCGCATGCGGCGGCAGTCGTCGACGTCGAAGACCACCGTGACGTTGTGGCGGGGCTCCCAGCCCGGACCGGCCAGCGTGACAGCGATGTTCGTGGGCTTGGCCGGCAGCCTCCACTCGATCCAGCCGTGCTCCGGGAGGTCGTAGGCGGGCGCGCCGAGCTCGAGGACCTCCCCGTAGAAGCGGCGCGCCGCCTCCAGGTCGGGGACCTCTACCGACACGACGTTGATGCCAGGGAACAGCGGCATGGCCCTCCTCTCGGCCCGCCCCGCGGTGTCGGGTAAGGGCCGCGCCCAACCCTGGCCCGTCGCGAAGCGCGCTGCGTACCGAAGCTAGCGTCCGGCGGGGGCCGCGTCTACGTCCGCTACGTCTACATCTGCCCCGTCGGCGGCGGCGTGGACTCGACGGTGAAGTAGCCGCGCGGGACGCCCGGGTCCACGGGCTCCCTCGTCCAGAAGGCGATCGTCACGACCACCTGCTCGCCGTCCTCGAGGTCGAGCGCGCCGTGGAAGCGCGCCGCCCCGCGGCGCGACTCGACCCTCAGCCCGTGTCGCCCGGCGGGCAGCCTGACCACGAACCGCTTCCAGTTGTGCTGCGCCGGGCCGTCGCCGCCGACGTAGAACTCCTCGTCAACGACCACGCGCTTCCCCAGGCCGACGGAGATGTCGACGGGGTCCACCTCGAACGACTGGTTGCTGATCACCAGGGTGAGCTCGCAGCCCACCCCTTCGACACCGTCAACGGTCGTGCGCTCCGGGTCGGCAGCCACCGCATCGCCTCCAAGGGGCCTCGGCGAGCGGGGTCGCCACGGCCCGGATGGTGCCCGCTCAGGGGAGGTCCCAGGTGATCAGCTTCAGCGTGCTCGCCTCGGTGCGCACGCACGTCGCCACGGGGGGCGCGCCGGCGAGCCCCTCAGGCAGCGTGACGAGCCCGATCGTCCCCGCCTGGTCGGCGCTGTCGCCGATCCGCTTCACCGTCCCGTCGCTCGCGGTCTCCCACGCGATGACCTTGAGGTTGTCCGCTGCGGTGCGGACCGCCGTGACCACGCGGCCGCCGGCGGCGGTGACGGCGTGCCCCCGCGTCTCACCCGCCTCGGAACCGGAGTCGGCGAGCCGAGAGATCGCCCCCGCCGAGTCGACCGACCAGGTGATCAGCTTCAGGCTGTCGTCGGCCGCCTTCACGGCCGTCACCACGTGGCCGTGGCCGTCGACGACGGCGCGCACGACACGGGCGTTCCCGGCCGCGTTCCCGCTGTCGGCCAAGCGGGAGACGCTCCCGTCGGTGACGCGCCAGGAGATCAGCTTGAGGTCCCCCGAGGCGCTCCTCACCGCCGTGGCGACCCGGTCGTTCGTCAGCCTGACCAGGGCGATCTCGCGCGCCTCGCCGGCGGCGGAACCGCTGTCGGCGAGGCGCTTGAGCGACCCGTCGGCGTCGAGCCGCCAGCCGATGAGCATCAGGCGGCCGTCCCCCGCCCGCAGCGCCGTCACGAACCTGTCCTCGCGCAGGGGCACGATCGCGATGAGGCTCGCGCGGCCGGCGGCAGCCCCGGAGTCGCCCGCGCGCTGGATGCTGGTGCCGGCCGCGTCGACCCTCCAGGAGAGGAGCTTGAGGTCGCCGGCGGACGTGCGCACGGCGGTGACCCACTCCTCCCCGTTCGCGTTGCGGGCCAGCGCGATGCTCGACGCCTTGCCCGCCTGGTCGCCGCTGTCGCCCCGCCGACACATGGACGGGTAGAGGCGCCTGATGCCGTCGACGTCGTCCTGGGTGAGGCTCCGCCTGACGCCGCCGTACGTCGGGAACATGACGGAGCCGGCCACCGACGAGTGCCCGAGGCCGAGCAGGTGACCGGCCTCGTGGAGGGCGACGGTCTCGACGTCGAACGTACCCCCGGACCCCGTGAGGCTCCAGGTCTCGGCGTCGTCGAAGTGGAGCTTCCCGGCGTGACCGCCGCCGCAAGGAGGCGGGTAGAACGCGTGCGCGAGCGTGTTGCCCACGCCGTCGAACGCCGAGCCGTCGCCGTGGTCGCCCGTGGCCCAGGCGATCTCGAAGTCCGCGGGCCCGGACTGGCGCTCCTCGAAGGCGACCCCGCAGAGGACGCCCGCCCAGGTGGCGAAGGCGTCGCGCACGGCGGCGCGGTCGGCATCGCCCGCCACGTCGTCGGTGCCGTTCACGAACCTGTAGGTCAGGACGCGGCTGCTGTAGCTGCAGCCCCTGAGGGTGAACTCGGCGACCGCGCCCTCGGGCGCCCTCTCGAGCGCCTGGATCAGCGGGGTGTCGGGGGTGCCGCAGCGAGGCTTCTCGATGAGGTCGATCGTCTCGTCGTCGAGCGCACCGGTGGGCCGCAGGCCGAGGGCGCGCTGGAACGACGCGAGGGCCTCGCTCGTGCTCTTGTCGAGCCGTCCGGGCGTCACCGGTTCGGTGAGGTAGCCGAACTTGGTGAGGAAGTCCTGGACCTTGCGGACCCCCGGGTCGCGCGCACCCCGCCGCAAAGGTCCCGTACCGATCCTGAAGCGCTCCGCCATCGCTGCACCCGTTCGACGCCCGGGTCCGCCTTAGCGGGCCGGTCGGTGATCCGAGGGCCCCCAGAACCCTGAAGGCCCACCCTCGGCCGCCACGACGACGCAGCGTGGTGCAGCGGGAAGAGAGTGCCGAAGCTAGGGGAAGGAGATAACTGGGCGAACCTAGCACCTGGGTCGGCACCGACCCGGTACGGATGCCCTTGCGCTCGGATGCCGCTGGGGACCGCACGCGGCAGGCCCGCTCGAGCTCACCGCCAGCCGTCGACCCGCCCGGCCTCCTCGATCCACGCGCGCATCTCGGGGGTGTCCACCTCTGCGACCGTCTTCACCTTGACGTAGCGGGAGTCGCCATCGCCGAGCGGCGGAGGCGACGAGAACCGCGCGCCGCCCGGGAACACGACGTTCACGGAGACGTCGTAGGGAACCACCTCGACGATCCAGCCCCGGTCGGGCAGACCGTAGTAGCCGCGCCGCCACTTGACCGCGTACCGGAGCCCTGCGTGCGCCTCGCGGACCAGCTCGTCGATGCGCCTCACCACGGGGCTCAGGTCCGGCATCACGCGGCGCATCCAGTCCTCGATGGCGCCGTGGTCATCGGACGGTTCCGGGGGCCTGCGGGAGGAGCTGCCCTTGATGACCTTGCGCACTCACCTTCCTCCTCGCGGCGATCATCACGGAGAGGCCGCCGCGGACACAACCCGCGGCGGCCGAGCGCCAGAGCCGTGCGCGGCTCACAGGCCGAACCGCATCAGCACCATGCAGGCCAGCACCGCCGCGAACACGGCCAGGCTGAGGCCGTAGGTCCGGCGCACGTAGGCGGCGGCTCCGGGACGGAAGCCGCCGTCGTCCCACACCTTCGCCGGCAGCGAGCGGCTCGAGACGGCGCCGTGCACCGTGAGGCCCAGCGTCAGGACCATGGCGGTCAGGAAGGTCAGGCCGTAGGCCGTGCCGAACAGCGCCTCGAACGAGCGGACCGGCCCGAGCAGCGTGCCGCGGGCCAGGCCGGCCCAGAACACGACGGTGCCGGCCAGCATCATCAGGGTGCCCAGGCCGCCCTCGAGAGCCTGCCAGGTCGCGCGGGCCTCGGCGGCCGGTCGGCGCAGCAGCGCCGGCCACACGCCGAGCGCGAGGACGAGGTAGCCGCCGAACCAGGCCAGGCCCGCGACGATGTGCAGCCACTGCACGAGGAGGAGCCAGGTCATGTCCTCACCTCCGGGGGTCGTGAGCCGACCCCAGTTCTCTCGGTGTGTCTAACATCTCGTGTTACCGAGATATCAGAGGAGTCGTATACTACTGCCTGAGGAGACGACCTTGTCAACCCGTACGAGACCCAGCCGACGTCGGTCGTCCGCGGCGAGCCGAGAGGTGGAGGCCCGCGAGGCGCTGATCCAAGACGCCCTGCTGGCCGGGCGCGAGAGCAGCACCGCCGGGGTCCTCCTGCACAGCGTCATCGCCGACCGCCTGGGCCTCAGCTCGACCGACGTGAAGACGCTCGACGTGCTCCTCCGCCTGGGACCGCTGACCGCCGGGCAGGTCGCGCAGCACACGGGCCTGGCGACCGCCTCGGTCACCAGCCTCATCGACAGGCTCGAGCGCCGGGGCTACGTCGAGCGGGTCCGCGACGCCGGCGACAGGCGCCGCGTCTACGTGCACGCCAGGCCCGAGAGCCTGAGCGACTTCGAGCCCCACTTCGAGGGGTTCGTGAAGGGCCTGCGCGAGGTCCTCGAGGGCTACACGGACGACGAGCTCAGGCTCATCGCCGGCTTCCTGCGGCGCGTGGCGGAGCTGTCGCGCTCCGAGGCCGTGAGGTTGGGGCGGAAGGGCGACTGACGGGTCCGCAGGCGGAGGCCGCGGCGCCGCGCCAGCGTCGGCGCCGCGGTACCGTCCCTCAGCGCGGCGGCGGGTGGAAGACGATCGCGCCGCCAGCGTCGAGCGACCCCAGGCCGGAGAGCTCGGCGCTGGTCTCCACGGGACCCGAGGTCGTGCGGTCCTCGGGCGCGATTCTGGCCGCGAAGCCAGGCTCGAACTCGTAGCCGAAGAGCGAGCTGACCCACATGCCGTCCTCGGAGTCGAACGCGACGCGCAGGGGCTGGAACCCTGGCACGTCGAGCACGACGGTGGGCACGGGAGCGCCGGTCTGGGCCAGGTCCTCGCGCGCGAGCTCCTCGACCACGCCGCCGCCGGACGACGCTACCCACAGGTCCCCGTCGGGGTCGAACGCCAGGCCGAAGGGAGCGTCGAGGACGTCCTCCCCGCCGAAGAGCACCACGGACGGCTGGAGCGTCCCGCCCTGCGAGATCCGGTCGCGGTCGAAGCGCAGGACGGCGTCGTCGCCGACGAGCCACATGTTCCCCGCCTCGTCGAACGCCAGGTCGTTGGGGTACGGCGCCATGCGGGGGTGGTCGCTCGTGAACTTCACGGTGGGTGCGGGGCTCCCGGGCGCCGCGAGGCTCGCCGGGCTCCACCCCATGACCTTGCCTTGCGCGGTCGCCCACAGCCAGCCGTCGGGAGCGAACCGCAGGCCGGCGACGTGGAACGCGTCGGCGTCGAGCACCTTCATCGGCTCGAGCACGCCGGGCAGACCGAGGTCCGCGGCCGCGTAGCCCAGGACCTCGCCCTCCTGAGTACCGACCCACAGGTTCCCGTGCCTGTCGAAGTCGAACCCGTACGGGCTCCGGCCTGCGCCGAGGTCGATCACCAGCGCCGCGTCGGCGCCGGTAGCGCCGTTCGCCTGCTGCTCCTCGTCGAAGGCGAGGATCTGGCCCTTGCCCCACACGCTCACCCAGAGCCAGTCGGGAGGAGGCGGCTCGGGCGGCTCGGCGGGCGAGCAGGAGACGGCGAGGGTGAGACAGAGCACCAAGGCGAGGGCGACACGCGTACTGCGCACGGGCACCTCCGACGTGGGTCCGAGACCGAAACGAGAGTAGCAGGTCGTCAGGGACGACCGTCGACGGGAGGCGCAGGACCCTGGAGGGCAGGCGCCCCATGCGCCCTGGCCGGGGCCGCCCGCCCCGCACCCGGGCTACAGTGTCTGGCGCATGAGAGCCGAGGCGAGAGCCGCCGGCCCCGCCCTCGGGGAGCTGGCGCGGCAAGGCGTGATACCCGTGCTCCGCTTCCGCTCGGCGGAGGAGGCGCTGGACGCGGCCGGCGCGCTCTACGAGGCCGGGTTCCGGGTGCTGGAGCTGACGATGACGGTGCCGGGCGCGACGGAGCTCTTGCCGGTGCTGGCCGAGCGTCACCCGGACGCGCTGGTCGGCGCCGGCACCGTGCTCTCGACCGCCGAGGCCGAGCGCAGCCTCGCCGCCGGTGCGCGCTTCCTCGTCTCGCCCTGCCGCGTCGCGGGCCTGGCGGACCTCTGCCGCGAGGCCGGCGCGGCCTGCCTGACGGGCGCGCTCACCCCGAGCGAGGTGCTGGCCGCGTGGGACGAGGGCGTCACGGCCGTGAAGGTCTTCCCCGCCGCCAGCGTCGGAGGGCCGGCCCACGTGAAGGCGCTGAGGAGCGTGATGCCGCACGTGCCGCTGGTGCCCACCGGCGGCGTCACGCTCGCTTCAGTGCCCGAGTACCTCGCGGCGGGGGCGGCGGCCGTGGGCGTCGGCGGCGAGCTGTTCGACAGGTCTGCCCTGCGGGAAGGCCGGCGCGCGGACGCCGTCGCTCACGCGCGCGCGTTCCTCGAGGCCGCCCGGAGGGCCCAGGGGGCCGCGTGAGCGTCCCGCCGCCGGACGCCGCGAGGCGCTTCGACGTGCTCGCGGTCGGCGAGCCGCTCTACGAGCTCGCCGAGGCCGCGGTCGAGGGGCGCCCCGTCTACCTCCCCGGGTTCGGCGGGGACGTCTCGAACGTCGCCGTCGCCGTGGCGCGCCAGGGCGGCCGCGCGGCGATCCACACGCGGCTCGGAGACGACGCGTTCGGCCGGCGCTTCCTCGAGCTGTGGCGGGCGGAGGGCGTGGACGCCTCCACGGTGGAGGTCGACGCGTCGGCGCACACGGGCGTCTACTTCATCGGCTACGGCCCGGCCGGGCACGAGTTCTCGTACCTGCGCGAGGGCTCGGCGGCGTCGCTGATGCGCCCCGAAGGGCTGCCCCTGGGGGCGATCGCGGCGTCGCGGGTGCTGCACGTCTCGGCCATCTCGCAGGCGATCTCGCCTTCGGCCTGCGACGCGGTCTTCACGGCCGTCGAGGCGGCCAGGGAGCGCGGCACGGCCGTCTCGTACGACACCAACCTGCGGCTCAGCCTGTGGCCGCTCGCGCGCGCCCGCGCGGTCATCCTCGCGACCGTGGGCATGGCCGACTACTGCCTGCCGAGCCTCGACGACGCCGCGGCCCTCACCGGCCTGCGCGACCCCGACGCCGTAGCCGACGAGCTCCTGCGCCTCGGCGCCAAGGTCGTCGTGCTGAAGCTCGGGGCCGAGGGCGCCCTGGTCGCCGACCCCGTACGCCGGGTGAGGCTCCCGGGGCACGCGGTGGAGCTCGTCGACGCGACCGGCGCCGGGGACTGCTTCGACGGCGCGTTCCTGGCGCGGGTGGCGGCGGGTGACGACCCGGTCGAGGCCGTGCGCTACGCGAACGCCGCGGCCGCGCTCTCCGTCACGGGGCGCGGCGCGGTGGCGCCGATCCCGACCGCCGCGGCCGTCAGGGCGTTCCTGGCGCACGGTGGGGAGCCGGCGCGGGGATGAGGGGCGCGGCGGAGATGCGTACGGCAGAGGGGACCCGAGCGCGATGAGCGCGACGCGCCCGCCCGCGGGCCGGGAGGACCGGGCGGCGCTCACCGCCCCGCACGGAGTCGTGGCGCTGCCGGGAGGCGAGCTCCTGATGGGCTCGGCGAGCGCGAGGTACCGCGACGACGGCGAGGCGCCGGTGCGGCGCGTCAGGGTGGGGCCCTTCCGCATCGACAGGTACGCGGTCACGAACGAGCGCTTCGCGCGGTTCGTCGCGGAGACGGGCTACGTGACCGACGCCGAGCGCTACGGCTGGTCGTTCGTCTTCGTCGGCCTGCTGCCGGAGGACCACCCGCCGACCCGCGCCGTCGCCGCCGCGCCGTGGTGGCGCGCGGTGCCGGGCGCGGCCTGGCACGCGCCGGAGGGACCAGGGTCGCACGTGCGGGACCGCCTCGACCACCCGGTCGTGCACGTGTCGTGGCGCGACGCCCAGGCCTTCGCCGCGTGGGCCGGCGGCCGGCTGCCCACCGAGGCGGAGTGGGAGTACGCGGCTCGCGGCGGGCTCGTCCAGCGGCCCTTCCCCTGGGGCGACGAGCTCACCCCCGGCGGCCGCCACATGTGCAACGTCTGGCAGGGCGAGTTCCCCGTCCGCAACACCGGCGAGGACGGCTACCTCGGCACCGCGCCGGTCGACGCCTACGAGCCGAACGGCTTCGGCCTCCACTGCGTGGTCGGGAACGTCTGGGAGCTCACCGCCGACGCGTGGTCGCTGCCGGGGCGGGACGCCGCGCCGACCGAGGGCGCGCCGCCGCAGGCGACCCGGCCCGCCTGCTGCGCGCCCGCGAGCGGGCCCGTCGAGCGCGTGATCAAGGGCGGCTCGTACCTCTGTCACGCCTCGTACTGCGAGCGCTACCGCGTCTCGGCGCGCACCCGCACGACCGAGGACAGCGCCACGGGCCACATGGGCTTCAGGCTGGCCTACTGAGCGCGGGTCTCGGCCCCGCCGAGGGCTGGGGAGAGGACCCGAGCGCGCCGACGCCGCGGGCCGTCCCCGCCCGACCGTCCCGCGAACCGGCAGCGCCCTAGCCCAGCCTGTAGGCGTCCTTCGGGGCCTCGTAGGCGAGCCACCGGGCCATGCCCGGCGCCGCGTCCTCGTCGATGAGCCCCCAGGCGACCTTCTCGGCCAGCCAGCTGCAGACCGAGCGGCGCCAGACGTCGTGGCGCGCGGGGATGCTGGGGAAGGCGCGCGTGTCGTCGACGAAGCCGGCGAGGTTGTAGACCCCGGCGGTCTCGACGACGGCGTCGAGGTAGCGCTGGAAGCCGAGCACCGAGTCGAAGAACCACCACGGCGCGCCGAGGCGCACCGCGGGGTAGTGGCCCGCCAGCGGCGCCAGCTCCCGCCCGTACGTCGACTCGTCGAGCGTGAACAGGACCAGCCGGAAGCGCTCCTCGGCCCCGAAGGCGTTCAGCAGGGCGTGCAGCCCGCGCGTCCAGTCGACCGCGACGGGGATGTCAGCCCCCTTGTCCGGCCCGAAGCGCTGGAACAGGCGCTGGTGGTGGTTCCTGAAGCTGCCCACGTGGAGCTGCATCACCAGCCCGTCCTGGGCGGCCATGCCGGCCAGCTCGAAGAGGAGGTGCGAGGCCAGGCGCAGCGCCTCGTCCGGGTCGATCGTGCGGGCGAGCGCCTTCTGGAACAGCCTCTCGGCCTCGTCGCGCTCGAGCGAGACCACGAAGGTGTCCGGGACGCCGTGGTCGCTGGCCGTGGCGCCGTGCCGCTTGAAGTGCTCCCGCCTGAGCCTCAGCGCCTCGAGGAACGACCCCAGGTCCTGGACGTCCACGCCGGCCCGCTCCTCGAGCAGCCGCAGGCGCTCGGGCCAGGCCTCGTCGGCGGTGGCCAGGAGGGCGTCGGGGCGGAACGTCGGCACGACGGGCAGGCCCGCGGCGCGGGCGGCCGCGTGCGGCGCGAGGTCGTCGGTGGCGGCGTCGGTGGTGGCGAGCACCTCGATGTTGAAGCGCTCGAACAGCGCGCGGGGCCGGAAGGCGTCCTCGGCCAGCCGGGCCGCGATGCGGTCGTAGGTCGCGTCGGCGGTCTCGGCGGACGGCTTCTCCTCGACCCCGAACAGCTCGATCAGCTCGGCCTTCAGCCACAGCCCCGTGGGCGTGCCGTCGAAGAGGTGGAAGTGCCGGCAGAACGTGCGCCAGATCTCGCGCGGGTCGGTCTCGTAGGGCGTGCCGTCGAGCGTGGGCACGCCGAGGCTCTCGAGCGGCACGCCCTGGCTGTAGAGCATCCGGAACACGTAGTGGTCGGGGACGATGAACAGGCTGGCGGGGTCGCTGAAGCGCGCGTCCTCCTCGGCTAGGAGCTCCGGCGGCACGTGCCCGTGAGGCGAGACGAGCGGGAGGTCGCGGACCTCGGCGTAGAGCTCGCGGGCCCGCGCGCGCACCTCGGGCACGGGCGAGAAGCAGCGGTCGGGGTCGAGCTTCCAGGCCATCAGCTTGGTCCTCCTTCGCTGGCGCGGGTCGGTCCCGCGCCGCCGGCCCCTAGCCGGGCCTCAGGGCGGCGTGCGGGGCGAAGGGCCCCAGGTGCCGCACGAAGTGGCGCGCCAGCGCCTCCTCGTGCTCGGCGGCGCGCTCCCTCAGCAGCGCCTTGAGCTCCTCGCCCACAGCGTCCAGCGCGCTGCCGTACGTCACGTGCAGCACCTGCCGCGCGTCGTCGTCGTCGAGGAGCCGCGGCAGCTCGGCGTCGGTGAGCGCCTCGGGGCGCGGCACGGCCTCCAGCCTGGCACCGATCAGGTAGCTCTCCCTGTCGGCCTCGAAACGCTCGTGCGCGACCTCCAGCACGCGCTGGAAGAGCGCCGGCGCGTGCGCGGCGGCGACCCGCAGCCCCTCGAGGTACGAGGTGCCGGCGGTCTTGAGGTGCACCAGACCGCCCGTGGCCTCGGCGATCAGCGGGTAGACGCTGAACTTGTCGGAGCCGCTGTGCAGCGAGAGCTTGTAGGGGCCGAGGGCCCTGGCGACGCGCGCGTGGCCGCGCAGGGTCCGCTCGAGCTCGCGTAGGTCGCCGGTCTCGTCGGGGCGGAAGTCGACGCCCTTCTCGAAGCGTCCGACGAACCGCGGCGCCAGCGACACGACGCGCACGCCCAGGCGCGCGAGCTCGGCGGCGACGTAGGCGTGCTCCTGGAGCGTGGTCGGGTGGGCGGTCTCGTCGACGGAGACCTCGACCTCGTACGGCCTGCCCGAAGCCGCCAGCACCCGATGCAACCGCACGGCGTGCGCCACGGCCCCGCCGTACTTGGCCGCCGCCCGCGCCAGCTCCTCCTCGGTGAAGGCGAGCGCCTCGTCGCCGAGGTCGAGGGGCCGGCTCAGGAAGCGCCGCCTCAGGCCCTCCCAGTCCTCCTCCAGGTCGGCCCAGGGGAGCGCCTCCACCTTCGCGCGCAGCTCGGACGGCGTCGCGCGCTCGGCCGCGTCGTCGACGTGCTCGCCCGGGTCGATCGTGAACAGGGTGAAGCCCGCGGCGAGGCAGGACCTGACGTCGTCCTCGGTCTTCTGGTGGTCGGCGTCGGCGCCTAGGGGCAGCCGCCAGCCGGCCGCGAAGGCGCCCCAGGTGGCGTCGTCCATCACCTCCTGCGGGCTCCGCCGCGTGCGCTTCATCTCGCGCACCGACTGCTGCGCGAACACCGGCGCGACCTTCCCGGTAACGCCGGCACGTTCCAGGGCCAGGGCGTGCCCCGGCGTGGCGAGACCGAGCCTGTCGCCGAAGCCCGCGCTCGTCGACAGCCCCAGGGGCAACGGCCGCAGGCCCGGCACCGCGTCGCGCAGCGCGGCGGCGTTCTCCGGGCTGGTGGGACCCTCGAGCAGCCTCAGCCCGTCGCCCGCGTCCGACACCGTGCCGCGGAAGCGGCCCAACAGCGGCTCGTCCGCGCGGGCGAGGACCATCAGCGCGGGCCTCGCGCCGCCGCGCAGCCACAGGGCCGCCGCCCCGACGAGCCTCAGGCTCCGCGCGCCGCCCTCCCCCGCCAGCCCGCGGGCGCGGGCGTCGAGCGTCGGGTCGGCGCCGCCGGCGGCGGTCGTCCGCCCGGCCTCGTGCCGAACTCCGTAGGCGGTACCGCCGACGTCGGTGCGCGGGTCCTCAGGCGCTCCTGACATGTGCCCTCCTACGCGCGGCCCGCGGCGAGAAGCCGGCCGTGGAGCCGCGCACCACGAGCTCCGGCTGCAGGACGATGTTCACCCCGTAGTTGCGCCCCTGCATGCGGTCCATGAGCATGCGGGCCGCCTGCTGGCCCAGCTCGTACTTGGGCGCCCTGATCGTCGTGAGGCCCGGCGAGAACATGCGGGCGAAGACGATGTCGTCGTAGCCGGTGACGGCCAGCTCCTTGGGCACGGCGATCCCCATCTCCTCCGCCGCCTGCAGCGCGCCGGCGGCGACGAGGTCGTTGAAGCAGATCAGCGCGTCGACGTCGGGGAACCTCTCGAGCGTCTCGCGCGCCGCCTTCGCCCCGCCCTCCACGGTCGGCGCGCAGGGCACGACGCGCTCGGGCGGCAGCCCCAGGCCCAGCTCCGCGGCCTCGCGCTGGTGGCCGAGCAGGCGCTCGCGGCCGGCGTGGGAGTGCGCCGGCCCGGAGAGGTACGCGGGCCGGCGGCAGCCGACCTCGTGCACGTGCCGCATCAGCATGCGGGCCCCCTGCTCGTGGTCGATGCGCACCGAGCCGGCGTAGCGCGGGTCGGAGCGCCGGTTCACCAGGACCGCCGCGCGCTGGCGCTCGAGCAGGCGGTAGAGCTCCTCGCTCTCGAGGCGAGGGCTGCACGCGATCACGCCGGCGACGAGGTGGTCCTCGAAGGCGCGCAGCGCGGCGGTCTCGCGGGCGACGTCCTCGACGCCGTTGGTGAGGAGGAGCGTGTACCCGTGCTCGATCGCCACGTCCTCCGCGCCCCTGACGATCTCGGGGAAGTACGGGTTCGTGACGTCGGGGACGATGAGGCCGATCGCGCGCGACGACGCGGCGCGCAGCCCGCGCGCGACCACGTTCGGCCGGTAGCCGAGGCTCTCGATCGCGCGCCTGACGCGCTCGCGGGTGTCCTTGCCCACGCCGGGCCGGCCGTTCACGACGCGCGACACCGTCATCACCGAGACCCCCGCCTCGGCGGCTACGTCAGCCAGGGTGATCCTCGCGGCCGGGGCCCGCCGGTCCACACCAACCTCCTCGTTGGCCGCTACTAGGTAACGATAACGCAGTCGGTGCGAGCGTAGGCGGGGCGCGGCGCAGGCCGCCGCGCCGCCGCGCTTCGAGCCCCGCGCGGCGCGGCCGCGGCCGGGAGGTGCCGGTCAGTCACGGGACGCGGCGCCGAGCGCGTAGCCGTGCTCGATGCCCTGCAGGTAGGCGAGGCCGAGCGCGCGGTCGTAGAGCCCGTAGCCGGGGACCGCCTGCTCGCCCCACAGCATGCGTCCGTGGTCGGGGCGTATCGGCACGTCCACGCCGGCCTCGAAGAGGGCGCGCAGGACGGCGGGCAGGTCGAGGTCGCCGGCGGAGCGGTGGTGCGCCACCTCGTGGAAGGTGCGCTCGCCCGTGAAGCGCACGTTGCGGGCGTGCACGAAGGCGACGCGCGGCGCGAACTCCCGCGCCATCGCGACGAGGTCGTTGGCACGGGACGCGCCGAGCGCGCCGGTGCAGAGGGTGAGGCCGTTCGCCTCCGACTCGACAGCGCCGAGCAGGGACCTGATGTCCTCGGCGTCCTTCACGATGCGCGGCAGGCCGAACACCGACCACGGCGGGTCGTCCGGGTGGACCGCCAGGCGCATGCCCAGCGCCTCGGCGACCGGAACGACGTCGGCGAGGAACGCCGCCAGGTGCTCGCGCAGCCGCCTCTCGTCGATGCCCTCGTAGCGGGCGATCGCCGCCCGGAGCTCCTCCCCCGTGTAGCCGCTGGCCCAGGCCGCGCGCCGCTCGAAGCCGCGCGAGAGGTCGATCTTCGCCAGCTCGGCCTCGTCGTAGGCCATCGCGAACGAGCCGTCCTCGAGCGGCATCGCCAGGTCGGTGCGCATCCAGTCGAAGACGGGCATGAAGTTGTAGCAGACGGTCCTCACGCCGGCCGCGGCGAGCGCCCGCAGGCTGGCGGCCCAGGCCTCGACGTGCTCGTCGCGCTTCGGCCCGGCCGTCTTGATCTCCTCGCTGACCGGGACGCTCTCGGCCACGACCCACCTGAGGCCGTGCTCGGCGAGCAGACGCACCCTCTCCCCTACGGCCTCGGGGGTCCAAGGCGAGCCCGCCGGGACGTCGTGCAGTGCGGTGACGATGCCGTCGAGGCCCGGCACCTGCCGGACCCTGTCCAGGGTGACGGGGTCCTCGGGCCCGAACCACCTGAGCGTGTAGACCAAGGGGCGACCTCCCAGCCGCGGCGGAGCCGCACGCGCGGCGCAGGCGGTAACCTGCTGCCACATGGACAGAGGGCCCGCATCACCACCGCCGACGGACGCCGAGCTCGCCACGTTCTACCGCGAACACCTCCAGCGCGTCATCCTGCCGTTCTGGCTGGGGCGCACGCTGGACGAGGAGCGCGGCGGGCTCTTCAACTGCGTCGACGACGTCACGGGCGAGCGCCTGTCGGACGACAAGTTCGTGTGGTCGCAGGCGCGCTGGGCGTGGACGGCGGCGCACGCGGCGCGCATGGCCGAGCGCGGGCTCCTGGACGTCGACGCCGACAGGCTCCGCCGCCACGCGCGCCTCACCGCCGACTTCCTCATCGAGCACGCGTTCCTCGAGGACGGCAGCGTCGCCTACCTGCTCACGGCCGACGGCGCGAAGAAGGAGTTCCTGCCCGGCAAGGGCCACGACATCAGCTTCTACGCCGACTGCTTCGTGGCCCTGGCCCTGGCCGGCGTGGCCCGCGCCACGGGCGAGGAGGCGTACCTGGAGCGGGCCCTGGAGGTTCACGGGTCGGTCCGGCGGCGCCTGGCGAGCGGCACCGTCCGCAGCGAGCCCTACCCCCTGCCTCCCGGCGCCCGCGCCCACGGCTGGCCGATGATCACGCTCAACGTCGCCCAGGAGCTCGAGCGCGCCCTGAGGGCGTTCGGCGACGCGCGCCACCGCGAGCTCGCCGAGGCCGCGCTGGGGGACGTCGACGACGTCCTCGGGACCTTCGTGCGCGACGACGGGCTCGTCACCGAGGTGGTCGTACCGGGCGACCGGACCTCGCTGCTGGCGCGGCACGTGACGCCGGGCCACGCGATCGAGTCGATGTGGTTCGTGATCGAGCAGGCCCTCGCGCACGGACGCGACGACGCCGCGCTGGAGGCCGCCCGCGTGATCGCCGCGTCGTTCGAGGCGGGCTGGGACCCGGTGCACGGCGGGCTGTTCAGGTACGTCGTGCCGGGGCCCGAGGGGCCGCAGCCGGCAGGCGAGCCGAACGGGCCGTTCGAGAGGCTGATCGTCGACACCTGGGACGGCAAGATCTGGTGGCCGCACAGCGAGGCGCTCTACGCCGGGCTGATCGCCGTCGCGGCCCTCGACGCGCTGGGCGGCGGCGACCCCGACCTGCGCCGCCGCCTCCGGGAGGTGCACGACCGCACCTTCGCCTACGCCTTCGCGACGTTCCCGAACCCTGACCCCGGCGTGGGCGAGTGGATCCAGGTCCGCGACCGCCGGGGACGACCGCTAAGGCGCGTGATGGGCCTGCCGGTGAAGGACCCCTACCACGTGACGCGGAACCTGCTCCTGGCCGTCGAGCTCCTCGAGGAGGGCCTGCCGGCGCGCACTACCGACTGTTAACGCTAACGGGTCGGCGGCGCTGCGCGGTCGAGGGCCCCGCGGGCCGTCCTGCACGGCGCTAACGGGCCGTACGGGTCGGGACCCTGCCCTCCTTGACCGCCCTCTCGGGCCCGTGCTACCTTCGCCGCCAACGAGAAACCGTTATCGCTAACGCTGCGCGCACGCGATCCGGCGGAGCCGATCGAGTGGCCCTAGGTTCAGCACCGGGTTCGCCGGGGGACGTCGGCCTACAGGGCGACAGGCGGGTCGCGACGAGGTCCGCGCCTCCCCCGTTGCACCGAGCGCACACGCGGAAGGGGCAAGCATGATCGAGGTCTCGACAGCGGCAAGCACCGATCGAAGGCGCCGCCGGCCCTGGCGCGCCCGGCTGGGGAGCGCCCTGGCCGTCCTGCTGGCGTCGGGCGCGGCGCTGGCCCAGCAGTACGACGAGGCGCCCATGCTCGCCGAGCTGGTGGCCAGGGGCGAGCTCCCGCCCGTAGAGGAGCGCCTCCCCGAGAACCCGCTCGTGATCGAGCCGTTCGAGGAGATCGGGCGCTACGGCGGCGTGATCAGGCGCGGCTTCACCGGCCCCGGCGACCACAACAACTACACCCGGTGGGTCTACGACAGCCTGCTGCGCTTCAGCGTCGACGGCTCCGAGATCGTCCCGCACATCCTCGAGTCGTGGGAGCCGTCGGAGGACTACCACAAGTGGACGCTCCGCCTGCGCCCCGGCATGAAGTGGTCCGACGGCCACCCGTTCACGGCCGAGGACCTGATGTTCTACTACGAGGGCGTCCTACAGAACGAGGAGCTCACGCCCTCGGTGCCGGTGTGGTTCGCGAACCGCGACGGCACCCTGGCGGCGATGAGGGCGCTCGACGACTACACCGTCGAGGTCGAGTTCGACTTCCCCTACACGCTGTTCCCGCTCGAGCTCACCTTCCGCGACGGCGGCGACCGCACGCTGGCGTTCCACCTGCCCTCTCACTACCTCAAGCAGTTCCACCCCGACTACGGCGACGCGGCGGAGATCCAGCGGATGGTCGCGGAGGCCGGTCTCAACGACTGGACCCAGCTCTTCATGCAGAAGGCGATCATCACGGACAACCCCGACCGGCCCTCGACCGCCGCGTGGGTGCCGTACCGCTCGACGGTGTCGGACCAGATCTTCACGCTGCGGCGCAACCCGTACTACTTCGCGGTCGACCCGGCGGGTAACCAGCTCCCGTACGTCGACGAGATCCAGTTCCGCTTCTTCGCCGACGTCGAGGCCCTGAACTTCGCGGCCGTGGCGGGCGAGCTCGACATGCAGGACCGCCACATGCAGCTCACGAACTACCCGGTGCTGGTCGAGAACGCCGAGCGTTCGGGCTACCGGGTGATCCTCTGGCCCACCTTCGGCGGCAACGACGCGGCGCTGTGGGTCAACCAGCAGTACACCGCCGACCCCGAGCTGGGTGAGGTCCTCGCGAACCGCGACTTCCGCATCGCGCTCTCGCACGCGATCGACCGCGAGGAGATCCGCGAGTCGGCGTTCCTCGGCCTGGGCGAGATCCGCCAGCCCGTCGCCGCGCCGTGGCACCCCTACTACCCGGGCGACGAGTACGCCTTCAAGTACACCGAGTACGACCCCGACCTCTCGAACCAGATCCTCGACCAGCTCGGCCTCACCCGCGGCCCCGACGGCATGCGCCGCCTCCCGAGCGGCCGGCCGCTGCGCCTCGAGATCTCCGTCGTGCCCGCGTTCGGCCCGTGGCCCGACGTGGCCCAGCTCATCGCCGGCGACTTCGCCGACGTCGGCCTCGCCACCGACGTGCAGGTCCGCGAGCGCAACACGCACTTCACGATGCGCGACGCGAACGAGCTGATCATGGAGATCTGGAACGAGGACACGAGCGGGTTCCCGTTCACCGGCAACCCGAAGATCGACCCGCGCAGCAACCCGGCGACGATCTTCGCCGTCGAGTCGCGGACCTGGTACGCGACGAACGGCGAGCGCGGCATCGAGCCCACGCCGGAGATCGCGCGCATCGTCGAGATCATCGAGGAGGCCAAGACCGTCGGCACCGAGCGGCAGATCGAGCTGGCGCAGGAGCTGAACCGGCTCATCGCCGAGCAGCTCTACGGCATCGGCACCGTCGGCCTCACGCCGATGATCCAGGGCGTCGTCGTGGTCAACGCGAACCTCGCGAACGTGCCCGACCTGGTGGCCAACGACTGGCCGCTGCGCACGCCCGGCGACGCGCGGCCGGAGACGTTCTTCTACCGCCAGTGAGGCGCTAGGTGGTGGCGCCGCCCGGGCTCACGCACGCCGTGGTCCGGGCGGCGCTACCCTCGGCTACGATCTGAACCGGGTCCCCAGGAGAGCGGATGCACTGGTACGTCCTCAAGCGGCTGGCGGTCGCGCCACTGATGCTCTTCCTCTTCTCGGTGATCGCCTTCGCCCTGATCCAGGCGCCGCCCGGCGACTTCCTGACCAGCTACATCGCCGAGCTCGCCCAGGGCGGCAGCTCGCTCCAGCAGTCCCAGATCGAGGCGCTCCGGCGCCAGTACGGCCTCGACCGCCCGATCTACGAGCAGTACCTGCGCTGGGTTGGCAGCATCCTGCGCGGCGACCTCGGTATATCGCTCGAATGGCGCCGGTCCAACGCCGAGCTCATCGGCGAGCGCCTGCTGCTCACGCTGGCGCTGACGACGGGCTCGCTCCTCTTCACCTGGCTCGTGGCCATCCCGGTGGGCATCGTCTCGGCCACGAAGCAGTACTCGTTCGTCGACTACCTGTTCACCGTCCTCAACTACGTCGGCCTCGCCACCCCGAACTTCATGCTGGCGCTGGTGCTGATGTGGGTGGCGTTCGACAGGTTAGGCGTCAGCGTCACGGGGCTGTTCAGCCCCGAGTACGCGCAGGCCCCGTGGTCGTGGGCCCGCTTCGTCGACCTGCTCAGGCATATCTGGCTCCCGATGATCGTCCTCGGCGTGGCGGGCACGGCGCAGATCGCCCGCGTGGTGCGCGCGAACCTGCTCGACGAGCTGAAGAAGCCCTACGCCGAGATGGCCAGGGCGAAGGGCCTGCCCGAGTGGAAGCTGGTGCTCAAGTACCCGACGCGAGTCGCGATCGCCCCGGTCGTGAGCACGCTCGGCTGGTACTTCCCGCAGCTCCTCTCCGGCGGCCTGGTCGTCTCCGTGGTCATGAGCCTCCCGACGATCGGCCCGCTGCTGCTGCGGGCTCTGATCAGCCAGGACATGTACCTGGCCGGCACGATCATCCTGATCTTCTGCGCGCTGACGGTGGTGGGCACGCTCGTATCGGACATCCTCCTGGCCGTCCTCGACCCGCGCATCCGCATGGACGCCGCCTGAGATGGACGAGAGGGCCGCCCCGGACGCACCCCGCGCCGACCAGGCCGTGAAGGCGCCAGGCGCCGGGGCCGCGGCGCCGGAGGTCGAGGCGGCGGACGCGCCGGAGACCCCCGCGGCGGCGGCCACCGCCCCCGCCGTCTACGTCGCGCCGGCGTGGAAGCTCACCTGGTGGCGCTTCCGCAAGCACAAGCTCGCGCTCGTGTGCCTGTGGGTGTTCGCGCTGATCGCGCTGGTCGCGGTCGCGCCCGAGTTCTTCGCCACCCACGACCCCAACGCCACCGCGGCGAGCCGCGCCTACATCCCGCCGCAGACGCTGCGCGTCGTCCACGAGGGCAGGCTAGTGTGGCCCTTCGTCTACGGCATCGAGGGGCAGCGCGACCCGCGCACGCTGCGCATGGAGTGGGTCATCGACGAAGGGACGCGCTACCCGCTGCGGCTGTTCGTGAAGGGCCAGCCGTACCGCCTGTTCGGCTTGGTCCCCACGGACAGGCACCTGATCGGCTTCGCCGGCGCCGGCGGCCGCGACGTCCCCCACCTGCTCGGCACCGACAGGCTCGGCCGCGACCAGTGGTCGCGCCTGATGTACGGCACGCGCATCTCGCTCTCGATTGGCCTCGTGGCCGTCGCGCTTTCGACGGTCCTGGGCATCGTCCTGGGCGGCATCTCCGGCTACTTCGGCGGCCTCGTCGACAACGTGATCCAGCGCCTCATCGAGCTGCTGCAGGCGCTGCCGCCGATCCCGATCTGGCTGGCCCTGTCGGCCTCGCTGCCCCGCAGCTGGCCCGTCGAGCGCGTCTACTTCGCGATCACCGTGATCCTCGCGCTGCTCGGCTGGACCAGGCTGGCGCGCGAGGTCAGGGGCCGCTTCCTCTCGCTGCGCGAGGAGGACTTCGTGACGGCGGCCAGGCTCGTGGGCGCGAGCCGGCGGCGGGTGATCTTCGCCCACATGGTCCCCTCGTTCACGAGCCACATCATCGCGGCCGTGACTCTGGCCGTGCCGCTGATGATCCTCAACGAGACGTTCCTCAGCTTCCTCGGCCTGGGCCTGCGGCCCCCGGCGATCAGCTGGGGCGTGATGCTCCAGGAGGCGCAGAACCTGCAGTCGGTCGTGAACGCGCCCTGGCTGCTGATACCCGGCCTGCTCGTGATCGTCACGGTGCTGGCGCTGAACATACTGGGAGATGGTCTACGTGACGCAGCCGACCCCTACAGCACCTAGCCCGGCGCCGCCGCCCGAGGCGGCGCGGCCCCAGGGGGCGCGGGAGAGGGGGCGCGGCGGCCCGCCCGTCCTCTCGGTGCGCGGCCTCAAGACGCACTTCAGGCTCGACGAGGGAGTCGTCAGGGCCGTGGACGGCGTCAGCTTCGACCTCTACCCCGGCGAGGTGCTCGGCATCGTCGGCGAGAGCGGCTGCGGCAAGAGCATCACGATGAAGTCGATCCTGAGGCTCCTGCAGCCTCCCGGCCGCATCGTGGCCGGCGAGATCCGCTACCGCCGGCCCGAGCCCCAGGGCGAGGCCAGGCGCCGCTACCGGCCGTTCGAGGCCGACCTCGCCAAGCTGCCCGCCCAGGGCCGGCGCATGCGCCAGGTGCGCGGCGGCGACATCGCGCTGATCCCCCAGGAGCCGATGGCGTCGTTCAGCCCGCTGCACACGATCGGCGACCAGATCGTCGAGGCGATACGGCTCCACGAGCCGATGCCGGCGCGGCGCGCGCGGGAGATCGCCGTCGAGAAGCTGCGCGAGGTGGGCATGCCCAGCCCGGAGCAGCGCCTCTCGGCCTACTCCTGGCAGCTCTCGGGGGGCCTGAGGCAGCGCGCGATCATCGCGATGGCGCTGGCCTGCAACCCCTCGGTGCTGATCGCCGACGAGCCCACCACCGCGATCGACGTCACGACCCAGGCGCAGGTCCTCGAGCTGATCAAGCGCCTGCAGGCCGAGCACGGCTCCTCGATCCTCTTCATCACCCACGACCTCGGCGTGATCGCGCAGATGGCCGACCACGTGGTCGTGATGTACCTGGGCAAGGTCATGGAGCAGGGCCCGGTGCGCGACATCTTCCACCGGCCGCGCCACCCCTACACGCGGGCGCTCCTGAGGAGCATCCCCAGCGTCCACTCCGAGCCGCGCGTGGCCCTGCCCACGATCGCCGGCAGCATCCCGCACCCGCTCCACCGGCCGAGCGGCTGCGCCTTCCACCCGCGCTGCCCCGACTTCATGCCGGGCAGGTGCGACGTGCGCACGCCGGCGCTGCACTCGCCGGACGGCGGCGCTCCCGTCGCCTGCTTCCTCCACCACGACGTCGCCGAGGAGGTCGGGCACGATGCCTGAGGAGGTGGCGCCCCTCCTGGAGGTCCGGGAGCTCCGCAAGCACTACCCGATCCGGCGCGGGCCGTTCCGCCGCGTGGTGGGGCACGTCAGGGCCGTCGACGACGTCTCGTTCCAGGTCCGCGACGGCGAGATCCTCAGCCTGGTGGGCGAGAGCGGCTGCGGCAAGACCACGACGGCGAAGTGCGTGCTGCGCGCCGTCGACCCGACGTCGGGCGAGGTGCTGTTCCGCCTGCCCGACGGGCGCGTCGTCGACGTCGCGAGGCTCCCCGAACCGGAGCTCAGGCCGCTGCGCAGCCAGATGCAGCTCGTGTTCCAGGACCCGTTCGGCTCGCTGAACCCGCGGATGAACCTGCTCGACATCATCGGCGAGCCGCTCCTCGTGCACGGCGTGAAGGACCGCCGCAAGCGCATGGAGCGCGTCGCCGAGCTGCTGCACCTGGTGGGTCTGCGCCCCGAGTACATGCACCGCTACCCGCACGCGTTCAGCGGCGGGCAGCGCCAGCGCGTGGTGATCGCCAGGGCCCTGGCGCTCGAGCCGCGCCTGGTGATCGCCGACGAGGCCGTCTCGGCGCTGGACGTCTCGGTGCAGGCGCAGATCCTCAACCTGCTCTTAGACCTGCAGCGGCGCCTGAACCTCTCCTACCTGTTCGTGGCGCACGACCTGAGCATCGTCAAGCACATCAGCCACCGCGTGGCCGTCATGTACGTGGGGAAGATCGTCGAGCTGGCGCCCACCGAGGAGCTGTTCCACCGGCCGAAGCACCCCTACACCTCGGCGCTGATGCAGGCCGTGCCCGTGCCCGACCCCGACAAGCGCTCGGCCCTGAAGGGCCTGCCCGGCGAGGTCGCGAACCCGGCGGACCCGCCCAAGGGCTGCTACTTCCACCCGCGCTGCCCGTTCGCCACCGACGTCTGCCGCGCCGAGACGCCCGCGCTGCGCGAGGTCGCCCCGGGCCACCGCGTCGCCTGCCACCGCGCCGAGGAGCTCACGCTCCCCGGCATCGACGACCTGGAGAGGGTGGCGTGACGGCGAGGCCTGCGCGCGGAGCCGCGGGGCGCGCGGCGGGGCGCTCCCGCCCGTCGCTGGAGGTGAGGTCATGAGCTCGCTGCATGCCGCCGCCGACGGCCCGCTCGTCGCCTGGGTCGGCGGCCGGCTCGTGCTGCCGCACGCCGTCCTGGAGGGCCACGCGCTGCTCACGCGCGGCGCGCGGATCGTCGCCGTGGTCAGGGAGGGCGAGGTGCCCTCGTCCGCCGCCAGGGAGGAGCTCGCCGGCGCCTACCTGCTGCCGGGGCTCGTCGACATCCACACCCACGGCGCCCTCGGGCGCTCGTTCCTGGACGGCGACGACGAGGCGTTCCGCGTGGTCCTCGCCGAGCAGGCGCGGCGCGGCGTCACCGCCGTGCTGCCGACGACCTCCACCGCGCCCTTCCCGGACATCCTGCGCGCGCTCGAGACGACGCGGCGGTGGATGGACGCGGAGCACGACGGCGCCCGGGTGCTGGGCGCGCACGTCGAGGGCCCCTACTTCTCCCCGGCCCAGGCCGGCGCGCAGGACCCGTCGAACCTGCGCACGCCCGACGACGGCTCGGTGGACGAGCTGCTGGAGCACGCCGACGCCATACGCATCGTCAGCTTCGCGCCGGAGCTGCCCGGGGCCCTCGAGCTCACCGAGCGGCTCGTCTCCCTGGGCATCGTCGCCGCCGGCGGCCACTCGAACGGCACCGACGAGGAAGTTCAGAGGTGCGTCGAGCGCGGCCTGTCGCACGTGATCCACCTGTGGAGCGGGATGTCCACCACCTACCGGCGCGGGCCCTGGCGCGTGCCCGGCATCCTCGAGGCGTCGCTGGCGTCGGACACGCTCACGGGCGAGGTGATCGCCGACGGCAAGCACCTGCCGCCGACGCTGCTCCGGCTGGCGCGGCGCGCCCTCGGACCCGACAGGCTCTGCGTCGTCTCCGACGCGACCAGCGGCGCCGGCCTGCCCGAGGGCTCCGGGTTCACCATGGGCGAGATGCGCTACGTCGTGCGCGACGGCGTGGGCATGATGCCGGACGGCACCGCGTTCGCCGGCAGCAGCACGCTGCTCGACGGCATGCTGCGCGTGTTGACGCGCGAGGCGGGCTTCCCCCTGCACGAGGCCGTGAAGGCGGCGAGTCTGAACCCGGCGCGCGTGATCGGCGCGGACGGCGCGAAGGGTAGCCTGACCCCCGGCAAGGACGCCGACCTGGCCGTGTACTCACCGGAGCTCGAGCCGCTCAGGACCGTCGTCGCCGGGCGGACGGTGTGGGCCCGCGAGGGCGCCGCGGGCGGGACCGGCGCCGGGTCCGCGCCCCGAGCGCACGCGGGCGCCGCCACGAGCGCAGCCATGACCGCCGCGGAGGTCCGCGGCGCCGAGGAGGAGTGAGAGGCGTGACTGAGAGGGTCGAACCGGTGACGAGGGCGCTCGTCGACAGGCTGCCGGTCGAGGTCTACGAGAGCGAGGAGGCCCTCGGCGCTGCCGCGGCCCACGACATGGCGCAGCTCCTGCGCGAGGCGATCGCGGAGAAGGGCCACGCCAACGTGATCCTCGCCACGGGCAACTCGCAGCTCGCGTTCCTGCGCGCGCTGCGGGCGCAGACCGGCATCGACTGGTCGGCGGTGAACGTCTTCCACATGGACGAGTACGTCGGCATCGACCCGGGCCACCGGGCGAGCTTCCCGCGCTTCCTGCGCGAGCACGTCGTCGACCACCTGCCCGGCGTGCGCTTCTTCCCCATCTCCGGCGACAGGGAGCGCGTCGCCGAGACCTGCGCCGAGTACGAGCGGCTGCTCAGGCGGCACCCCGCCGACGCCGTCGCCCTCGGCTACGGGGAGAACGGTCACCTGGCCTTCAACGACCCGCCCTACGCCGACTTCCGCGACCCCGTGTGGGTGAAGGCGGTGAAGCTCGACGAGGCCAGCCGCAGGCAGCAGGTGGGCGAGGGGCACTTCGCCGCGCTCGACGAGGTGCCGACGCACGCGATCACCCTCACCGTGCCGGCGCTGCTGGCCGCGAAGCGGATGCTCTGCATCGTCCCCGAGGCGCGCAAGGCGAACGCCGTGCACGCCTGCCTCACGCTGCCCGTCTCGGAGGACCGCCCGGGCTCGGTGCTGCGCACCGTCGACCACGCCAAGCTCTACCTCGACATGGACTCGTCCGCCCGCGTACGGGACCTCCTGGCCGCCGGCGCGCCCGGGGGGACGGCGTGAGGTACGTCTTCTCGACCAGGGAGACCAAGCGCTACCGCTTCCCCACCCACGCGAACCTGCTGGTGATGGACCGCGCCGAGGCCGTGGCCAGCGAGGCGTTCATCACGGTGATGGAGCCGGGCGAGTCGCCGCCCCTGCACCAGCACCCCGACACCGAACAGGTCTTCTACGTGCTCTCCGGGCGCGGCCGGCTCGAGATCGGCCCCGACGCGCGGGACATGGGCCCGCTCGAGCCGGGCGACCTCGTGCGCATCCCGCCCGGGACGCTGCACCGCGTGCCCTGCGTGGGCGACGAGCCGCTGCGCTACCTGGTGATCGACTGCTTCCCCGGCGGACGGCCCTCGCACGAGCCGACCTGGGACTCCCACGTGCGGGCGGTGTGCGAGGCCAACGGCTGGGACCTCGGCGAGGTGACGCGCTGAGCGAGGGGCCGCGGTCGGCCGGGAGCGCCATGGGCTCCGCGGCGCCCGGCGCCGGCGTGCTGTCCGCGGGACCTGGCGGCGCGCCGCCCGCGCCTCCCTTGAGCGTCGGCGCGACGCTGCGCCAGTGGTGGCCGCTCGCGGGCGGGTGGGTCCTGATGACCGCCGAGCTGAGCGTGTTCTCGGCGATCGTCGCGCGCATGCCCGACCCGACGGTCCAGCTCGCCGCCTGGGGCGTGGCCTTCGCCGTCTCCACGCTCGTCCAGGCGCCCTCGACGTCGCTGCTGCCGGCGGCCACGGCGCTGGCGCGCGACCGCGCCTCCTTCGCGGCGCTGGCGCGCTACGGCGCCGGGATCCTCGCGGTCCTGCTCGCCTTGCACGCGCTCGTCGCCTTGACCCCCCTCTACGACGTCCTCGTGCGCGGCGTTATGGGCGTGCCCGAGCAGGTGGCCTCGGCCGCGCGCGTCGCGCTGGCGATGATGCTGCCGTGGTCGGTTGGAACGGGCGCCCGCCGCTTCCTGCAGGGCGCGATGATCCGCCTCGGGAACCCGCGAGTGGTGATGACCGGCGCGACCCTACGCCTGGGCCTCGGCGCCGCGATCATGCTGGCGGGCGCCGCGGGCGGGTGGCTGCCTGGGTCGCAGCTCGCCGCGGTCGCGATCATCGCCGCCGTGGTGGCGGAGCTCGCGTACAACCTGCTGAGCTTCCTCCTGGTATCGCGCCGGCGCCTGCCGGGCTCCGACCCGATGGCCGAGGCGCTCACCTTCGCGCGCTTCTTCGGCTTCTACGCTCCCCTGGTGCTGATGACGGTGCTCACGATGGTCGTCCAGACCCTCGTCACCGTCGTGCTGGGTCGCATGCCGCGCCCGCTCGAGTCGCTGGCGGTGTGGCCGGTGCTGTTCAGCCTGCTCGTGATCCTGCAGGGGCCGGCTCTGGCCTTCACCGAGGTCGTGATAAGCCTGCTCGACAGGCCCGGCGCCGCGCGGCTGCTGGGGCGCGTCGCGATGGCGTCCTCCGCGGCGCTGACGCTGCTGCTCGTGGTCGTGGCCGCCACTCCCCTCTCCCGCGCCTGGTTCGGCGGCGTGGCGGGCCTCGCGGGTCCCCTCGTCGACCTCGCCGTCGCGGGCCTGTGGCTGGGCGTGCTGGTGCCCGGCCTGCGCCTGCTCACGAGCTGGTACCAGGGCGTGATCATCCACGCCCAGCGCACGCGCGCCGTCCTCGAGTCGGTGCTGGTGTTCCTGGGCGCCGGCGCGGCCGTGCTGGGCGCCGGCGTCGCCTGGGGCGCCGTGACGGGCCTCTACGTCGGCGTCGTGGGCCTGACCGTCGCGATGCTCGCCCAGGCCGCCTGGCTCGGGTACCGGGCCGGCGGGCTGCTGCGGCGGCGTGCCGTGCCGGCAGCGGTCGGAGGCGCCGCGCCGTGAACCGGCCGCGTCCCCTCGACCGCACCCGCTCCGCCCATGCGTTCGGAGGCGCCGCCCCGTGACCCGGCGCCCGAACCTCCTCTTCCTCATCACCGACCAGCAGCGGGCCGACACGATCGCCCAGGGCGGGCCCTGCCTCACGCCGAACCTCCAGAGGCTGGCCCGCGAGGGCGCGAGCTTCGCGCGCTGCTACGCCCCGAACCCGGTCTGCTCGCCCACCCGCGCGAGCCTCCTCACCGGCCTGCTGCCGCACGCGCACGGCATCACCGACGTCACCCACGCGGTGCCGCCCACGCAGGCAGACCTGGCGCCGGGAGTGGAGCTCTGGACCTCGCGGCTGAAGGCTGCCGGCTACCGCGTGGGTTACTTCGGCAAGTGGCACGCCGAGCGCTCCGACGAGCTCGAGCGCTTCGGCGTCGACGAGTACGAGGTCGACCTGCGGCTCAAGGGCCTGGTCTCGCACCGGGGGCGGCTGGACCCGCGCATAGAGGTCGAGCAGCCCGGCTACAGGCCGTTCCTGCTGGCCGGCGTGACCGACGAGCCCGCGTCCTCGACGCGCGAGGCGTACCTCGTCGACCGCGCGCTGGGGTTCCTGGAGAGGGCCGGGGACGGGCCCTGGGCGCTATTCGTAAGCACCGAGGCCCCGCACGACCCCTACGTGGTGCCGCGGGAGCTGTACCGGCGCTACGACCCGTCCGCGATCGAGCTGCCCGCGTCGTGGGGCGACGCGCTGGAGGACCGCCCAGCCGTGTACCGGCGCATCGCGGCCACGTGGCGCGGCCTGTCCGAGGCGCGGGCCAGGGAGGCCATCGCCTGCTACTACGCCGCCTGCTCCGGCGTCGACGACCAGTTCGGGCGCCTGCTGGAGCGCGTCGACGCGCGCCCGGACGCGCCCGACACCTACGTGGTCTTCACCTCCGACCACGGCGACTACCTCGGCGCGCACGGGCTGTTCCTGAAGGGCGTAGCTCCGTTCGAGGAGGTCTACCGGGTGCCGCTGGCCGTGCGGGGGCCCGGGATCGCGCCCGGCACGGTCGTCGAGGAGCCCGTGAGCCTCGTCGACGTCGGCAGGACGCTGGTCAGCCTGCTCCTCGGCGAGGACATCGGCGGTCACGGGCGGGACCTCAGCGGCCGACTACGAGGGGACGTGAGCGGGCAGCGCTACCTCCCCGGCGGCGGCTCGGCCGCCTACGCCGAGTTCCACGGCCAGCGCCTGCGATACACGCAGCGCATCGTCTGGCGCGGAAGGTACAAGTACGTCTTCAACGGCTTCGACGAGGACGAGCTCTACGACCTCGAGGCCGACCCGCACGAGCTGGTGAACCTCGCGCGCCGGCCCGAGGCGCAGGGGACCCTGAGGGAGCTCGCGGCCGAGATGTGGCGCCTGGCGCGCGACACCGGCGACGACACCCTGTACGAGGCCGAGTACGGGATGTTCCGCTTCGCCCCGGTCGGTCCCGGGGCGGCTTCACGCTTGGAGGAGACAGAAGGCGATGAACGGCACCGAGACGCGAGCTGACCGGGACGGTCTGACTGCCTACCGTCCCGACTTCGGACTGGACGGCAAGGTCTGCGTGGTCACGGGCGCCACCGGCGTGCTCGGCGGCGTCATGGCGACGGGCATCGCGGCGGCCGGCGCGCGCGTGGCGGTCCTCGGCCGCCGGGCCGACGTGGCCGAGAGGATGGCGGCGGAGATCCGCGACGCCGGCGGCGAGGCCGTGGCGACGCCGGCCGACGTGCTCGACCGCGCCGCACTGGAGCGCGTGCGGGACGAACTGCTGCGCGAGTGGGGCTCCGTGGACCTGCTCGTGAACGCCGCCGGCGGCAACCAGCCGGGCGCCACCCTGCGGCCCGACCAGTCCGTCCTCGACCTCGACGAGACGGCGATGCGCCAGGTGATGGACCTGAACTTCTTCGGCACGCTCCTGCCGACGCAGGTGTTCCTCGCCCCGATGGTCGAGCGCGGCTGCGGCGCGATCGTGAACGTCTCCTCGATGGCCGCCGACAGGGCGATAACGCGCGTGGCCGGCTACTCGGCGGCGAAGGCCGCCGTCGAGAACCTCACCCGCTGGCTGGCCGTCACGCTGGCGAGGAGGCACGGTCCGGGCATCCGCGTGAACGCCATCGCGCCTGGCTTCTTCGTCGGTGAGCAGAACCGCTCGCTGCTGTTCGAGCCCAGCGGCGACCTCACCCCGCGAGGCCGCACGATCATCGACAACACGCCCATGGGCCGGTTCGGCGAGGCCGAGGAGCTCCTCGGCGCCCTGCTCTGGCTCCTGAGCGACGCCAGCCGCTTCGTCACCGGCGTCGTGGTGCCGGTGGACGGCGGCTTCTCGGCGTTCTCGGGGGTGTAGTCGGGTCGCCGGGCGCGGCCTGGAGCCCTTCGGACCCAGGCGCGCCGAACGTCCGGCGTTCTCGGCGTGTGCCCGTGCGATCGGCCCGCAGGCCTACCTGGCTTTCTCCAGCGCCTGGACGATGTCCTTCTCGCCTATCGCGAGGGACTCCGACACGGTGCGACGCACGTGGTCGGGGTCGCCGCTGGCGAGAGCCTGGACCAGCAGCCTGTGGCGCTCGTCGGACAGGCGGCGGAAGGCGTCGGTCGGGGGCACGCTGCGACGGATCTCCGCGAACACGTCGTAGGCGATCAGCCACATCGTCGCCAGAATCGCGTTCCCGCTGAGGTTACAGATCTCGCTGTGGAAGACGCGATCCAGGTCCATGTAGGCGTCCAGGTCCTCCAGCGGCGTCGCGGCCATGCGGTCAGCCAGCTCCCGCAGGTACTCGATGTCGTGCCCGGAGACGTTCCTGAGCGCCAGGGTGGTGAGCTCAACCTCGAGGATGCGGCGCGCCTCGTACACGTCGACGACCTCCAGCCGCCTGGCGATGAAGTCGGCGCTCAGGTACCTGGTCAGAGCCGACGCGGGCGACGTCGCGCTGATGAAGGTCCCCGAGTTGGTGCGGGTCACGATCCCCAGGATCTCGAGGCCCTTCAAGGCCTCCCTGACCGACGAACGCGACACCCCGAACTGCTCGACCAGCTCCAGCTCCGTCGGCAGCCTGTCACCCGGCCTGAGGCTGCCGCTGCGGATCCGCTCGACGATCTGCGCGATGATCTCGTCGGCCAGCGGTACGCGTTCGACCCGGCGGAATGCGTTGGCGCTCGCTCCCATCTCCACCCCCTAAGCGATGCGGATCCTTGGGTCGAGGAACCCGTACAGGGCGTCGGTGACGATGTTCATGGCTACGACTATCGCGGTGAACACGAGCACGGAACCTTGTATCAAGACGAAGTCACGCGTATAGACCGACTGTACGGCAAGCTGACCCAGGCCGGGCCACCCGAAGACGGTCTCGACGACCACGGCGCCGCCCATGAGCTGGGAGAACTGGATCGCGATGACCGTCACCGGGGCGATCAGGGCGTTCCTGAGAACGTGCCGCGCGATCACCGACAGGGGTCGCACGCCCTTGCTGCGCGCGGTGCGGACGAAGTCCTGACCGAGGACGTCGATCACCGAGGAGCGCGTCAGGCGCGCCAGGAGGGCTATCGACGGCGTCGCGAGCGTGACCGCGGGGAGCACGAGGTGCCGGAACGTGCCCGCCCCGCTCGTCGGGAACCAGTCCAGGTAGAGGCTGAAGAGGATGATGAGCAGGATCCCCAGGTAGAACCTGGGTACCGCCTGCCCGACCACTATCAGCAGACGGATCAGAGAGTCTATCCACGTGCCGCGGTAGATGGCGGCTAGCGTCCCGAGCGGCACGGACACCGCGACGGCCAGCACGAGCGCGGTGAACGCCAGGAGCGCGCTCATGCCGATGCGGCTCGCGATGAGCTGGGAGACCGGTCTCGAGTACCTCAGGGATTGGCCCAGGTCTCCGGTGAGCACCCCGCCCACGTAGTCGACGAACTGGACCAGCACCGGACGGTCCAGCCCCCAGCGCTCGCGCACCTCCTGCACGGCCTCGGGGGTGGCGAAGTCGCCGAGGTAGAGCCGTGCCGGGTCGCCCGTCAGCCGCACGAGCCAGAACACGGCCGCCAGGAGGATCAACACCGTGGGCAACGCCTGCAAGACCCTGCGCAGCAGGAAGGATGGTAGGGCCACGCTACTCTCTCACGGCCCGGCGGGCCGAGCCGGAGGCGGCCCGCGCCGGGGCCGCCTCCAGCGTCGCGATCGGTGCTGCGGAGCGCACTGGCTTCAGTTGCTCGGCCTCACGTCGTACAGGAAGAGGAACTGGTCCTCCCGCGGCTCGAAGCCGGCGACCGTGTCACGGGTGGCGTACACGTCGTTGGGAGCGAAGAGGTAGATGCCGTAGGGTTCCTCCCTGTCGATCTCGAGCATCCGGGCGTACAGCTCCGCGCGCGCCTCGGGGTCGACGGTCACCGAGCTCCGCTCGTAGAGGTCCCACCACTCGTCGGACCAGGTGAGGAGTGGGCCACCTCTCGCTTCCTTCCCGAACGCCATGTACGTGAAGGTGTTCTCGAGGTCCGGAGGGAACAGCAGGCCGAAGACGAAGATGTGCCCCAGGGTGCGGTTGGACCGTTCGTTCACGAACTGGCCCCACTCGAGCGGCTTCTGCTGAACGGTGAGCCCGACGGCCTCGAGGTAGGAGGCGATGATCTGTCCGACCTCCTGGTCCTTGGGGTAGCGGCCCACCGTGTAGGCCAAGGTCACGGGGAAGCCGTTCGGGTACCCTGCCTCGGCGAGGATGCTCCTCGCGAGCTCGGGGTCGTACTCGAAGTCGTCGACGTCCGTGTAGCCGAACTCCGCCGGCAGCGCGAACGAGCCGCCGAGCGACACCGCCTGGCCCGCGAAGAGAGCGTTGATCACGGCATCGACGTCCACGGCGTGGTTGAGGGCCCGCCTCACGGCCGGGTCCAGGAGGGGCTCGCCTCCCGGCATCTCGGCGTTGTAGGCGGCGACGAACTTGCGCAGGCCCGGCAGGGAGTGCACGACGACGCCGGAGGCGTTGCTCAGCCTCGCCGCGCTCGTGTCTGAGAGCAGGTACGCGATGTCGACCTCGCCCGCCTCGATCGCGGCCGCCCGGGAGAACTCCTCGGGCATGACGCGGAAGACCACGCGCTCGTAGGCGGGTTCACCGCGCCAGTAGTTCTCGTTACGAACGAACTCGACGGTCTGTCCGGGGACGTGACGGTCGAACACGTACGGCCCCGTGCCGATGGGCGCCTCGCCGAACCCTTCAGGGCCGACCGAGGCGTAGTAGGCGGGCGGAACGACGTACCCGTAGCGACCGAGGGTCGTCAGAATGCCCGGTACAGGCTTGCTGGTGGTGATCCTCAGCGTGATGTCGTCCACGACCTCGAACACCGCGTCTTCCAGCCCCGCGATCGCCTGGGCCATCACCGGCTGCTCCCGCCAGGCCTCGAAGCTGAAGCGCACAGCCTCGGCGTCGAGGGGTTCCCCGTTGGAGAACTGGATCCCCTCCTTGATGTGGAGCTCGATGACGGTGTCGCTGACGATGTCCCAGCCCTCGAGCAGCCACGGGACGGTCACGCCGTCCTCGAAGACCGCGAGCTTCTCGACCGCCGCCAGGATCACTGACTCCGCGGCCGCGGTCGTGGTCATCAACGGGTTCAGGGTCTCCGGATCGATGTTGTGCGCGATAGTCAGCGTCTGCGCTTGCGCGACGCCGGCGAGCAGCGCCGCCGCCACGAGCCCTTGGACCATCCGTCTGTACCTCATGCCCACCTCCTTGGGGCCACCCCGAACTGGGTGCCGGTACTACTTCCAGGTCGCGGAGAAGACCCTGACGAAGTTGCCTCCGAGGACCTTCAGGACGTCCTCGTCGGATAGGCCCATGTCTCGGAGCCCATCGGCGAGCTTGGGGAAGTCGAAGGGACTGCCGAACCCTTCCACGTACTTCTCGGCGATCGAGTAACCGCCGAAGAACCGGGGCACGACACGGGAGAAGTGAGCGCGGAAGACGCGTTCGCCGATCGTCTCGCCGCCGAACATGTCCGTCCCGATCCCCACGTGGTCGACCCCGACGAGGTCGATGACGTGGCGAACGTGCGCCATGAACTCGGCGAAGGTCGGCCGCACCCCGGGCGTCGCCTCGCAGAAGACGGAGTGCGGGCCGATGCCGATGACGCCGCCCTTCGCGGCCATCGCGCGGATCTGCTCGTCGGTGACGTTGCGGATGTGGGGAGTCAGGGCCGCGCAGTTCGAGTGGCTGTAGACGACCGGCGCCTCGGAGACCTCCGTCGCCTCCAGCGCCGTCCGGCGGCCGACGTGGGAGAGGTCGATCGTGATGCCCGCCTCGTTGAGGGCGTAGACCAAGCGGCGGCCATGTACCGTGAGACCTTGGTCCTCCGCCTCGTAGCAGCCGTCGCCCACCGCGGTGCGCCGGTTGTAGGCGAGCCCGGTGATCCTGATCCCGAGCTTCTGGAAGATGAAGACGGTGGCGATGTCGTCCTCGAAAGCGGTAGCCCCCTGGAAGCCGAGGATCAGGCCGTGCTTGCCTTCCCGCTTGACCAGGTCGATGTCGTCGACCCGCTCGATGATCCGGACGCGGTCCGACTCGACCTTCGCCAGAGTCAGGTAGTAGTAGATCGCCGTGATCGCGTCGCGGAACGACTCCGCGTCCGACGCGAGCGTCTCGTTGCTGACGGTGATCCCGCCGGCGAGCCTCTGGTCGAGTACGTCCTTGCCGTCGACGGGCGGCGGCGGACGGCGGATGATCGACCCGCCCAAGGCGTCGATGACCACGGCGGCGTCGTAGAGCTCTCGCGCGCTCGCGGTCACTTCCACACCGCCCTGAACACGCGCAGGAAGTTCTCGCCTAGCACCTTCTTCGTCTGCTCCGCGGAGAAGCCTCTGCGGAGCAGGGCGGCCGTGAGGTTCGGCCAGTCGGACCACCTCGAGAAGCCCTCGGCGTGCTTCTCCTCGGTCCCATACCCGCCGAAGAAGCCTGGGTACGTCCTCTCGAAGCTCCGCCGACCGACGTGGGTGAAGTGCGTCTCGTACTGGAAGTTGTCGGTACCGATGCCGACGTGGTCGATACCGACGAGCTGCGCGACGTACTCGACGTGGTCTATGAAGTCGTCGACGGTGGGCCTGACGCCCCGCTGCTTCTCGACGAAGATCGAGTGCGGGCAGAGCCCGACGACACCGCCCGTGTCCGCGATCGCCCTGATCAACTCGTCGCTGAGGTTGCGCGGATGCGGGTTGAGCTCCCTCACGCTCGAATGGGACGCGATCACCGGCTGCTTGGAGTGCATGGCCGCCTCCATGGCGGTGCGGTGACCCGCGTGCGACAGGTCCACCACCAGCCCCAGGAGGTTCATCTCCTCTATCGCCTTCTGGCCGATCCGCGTGAGGCCGGTGTCCACCGGCTCCCTGCAGCCGCAGCCGAGCGCGTTCCGTTCGTTGTAAGTGATCTGGGCGATCCTGACGCCCAGCTCGTACAGGACCCAGAGCCTCCTGGTGTCCTCGCCCATGGCGTGCAGGCCCTGGGTGCTGAGGATCACCCCGACCCTGCCGGAGCGCTTCGCTTCGAGGATGTCCTCGACCGACCGCACTATCAGTGCCTCGTCAGGGAACGCCTGGACCATCACATGCTCGTGGTACAGGGCGCTTATCGCGCTTTCGAGGGAGTGCGGGTACGAGTCCGCGACGACGGAGTCGTTGAAGGCGGTCACGCCGCTGGCGACGATGTGCCCCAGCATCATGTCGTCGACCTCCGGGGTCGGTGGGATCGGCGAGTACGTCTTGCAGAAGAGGCCGTCGATGATGACCGCCTCCCCGTGCACCGTCGCCGCGTCGTTGGTCGTGGCCATCGTTCTCCCTTCTCCGTCATCGCGTCGTCGGATCGACGCGGTCCCGGATCGCATCGCCCACGAAGTTCACCGCGAGGATCGTCACCGTGATCGCTAGCCCGGGGAACACGGACACCCAGGGCGCCTCGAAGATGTACTGCCTGGCCTCACCCACCATGGCCCCCCAGGAGGTGGCCGGCGGGGCGATGCCCATGCCGAGGAAGCTGATGCTCGACTCGATGAGGATGAAGCGAGCGATCAGGTAGGTGCTCATCACGGAGACCGTCGAGGCGAGGTTGGGCAGGAGGTGCCGGAACATCACCCGGCCCGAGTCGGCGCCGAGGGCCTGCACCGACTCGATGAACGGCCGCTCGCGCAGAGCGATAGTGTCGGCGCGCACGACGCGCGTGTAGTCAGCCCAGCCGGTGACGGCCAGGATCGTCACCAGGGTGCCGAAGCCGCGGCCCAGGATCGCCGCCAGCGCTACGGCGAGGAGGATGACGGGCAGCGAGAGGAGGGCGTCCACCGCTCGGAGCACGACAGCCTCGAGAGTGCCCCGGTAGTAGCCGGCCGCGACGCCGAGCCCGACGGCGAAGACCGTGGTGACGACTGCGGCCCCCACGGCCATCAGGAGCGTGTACCGGCCCGCGTACAGGAGGCGCGCCAGCACGTCCCTGCCGAGGGAGTCCGTGCCCAGCGCGTAGCTCTTGCCCGAGACGCCCGTGCCCCCGACGGCCACGAAGCGGTCCACCAGGTTCGTCGCCGTCGGGTCGTGCGGGAGAACGGAGACGGGCAGCACCGCGCCCACGGCGAAGCCCGCGAGGACGACGACGCTCGCCCAGGTGATCACGGTCGACGTCGACCACCTCGCTCTAAGCGAGGCCCCTCTGACGCTTCGAGCTGCGCTACTCGCCATGCCGGCCGAGCGACCTCCCAACCCTGCGGCCTGATGACTGATTGTCGGACAACGCAACGCTAGCACGGCCCGCGCCCGGCGTCCAGGGCCAGGGCGATCTACCGTTCTCGACGCTGCTCGGGAGCTTCCGCCTCGCGCCTCTCCCGCTCGTAGCGCTCGCGCGTCTCGGGGCTCATCGGGTAGGTGCCCTTCACGGTCGCGCCGGCGAGGATCTGCTCCTCGATCCAGGCCTCCTCGCGCTCCTTGGCTAATGCCTCCCTGGCCACGTCGCGGGCCAGGTGACGCGGGATGATCACGACGCTCTCGTCGTCGCCGTAGACGACGTCGCCGGGGCGCACCTGCACGCCGCCGCAGGTGATCGCCAGGTCGAGGTCCTCGGGGTGGTGCGCGACGAGGTTCGTGTTCGCGTTGTAGCCGCTGGCGTAGCTCGGCATCTCCAGCCCGGCGATGAAGGGCCCGTCCCGGAACGGCCCGTCGGAGACGATGCCGGCGGCGCCGCGCGCCTGCATGCGCGCCACCAGCATCCCGCCCATCGTGCCCGACCGCTGCTCGCCGCGCGCGTCGATCACCAGCACCTGGCCGGGCTCGATCTCGTCGGCGATGCGCCGCTGCGGGTTGTCGTCGCGCTTCCAGAGCTCGAGCGTCTCGAGGTCGTCGCGGGCGGCGATGTACCGCAGCGTGCGCGCCACGCCGACCATGCGCGGTCCACCGGGCCGCAATCGTCTCACGCCAAGCAGCACCTGGTTCCTGAGGCCGTGGACGAACAGGACCGTGGCGAGGGTCGCCGAGCTGACCTCCGCGAGGAGGCGCTCGGTCTCGGCGTCGAGGGGGCTCAGGTCGGGGGTCACTCAGCCTCCAGCGCGCCCGTGCGCAGGGCGCGCCCCATGGACTGGTGGCCGCGCGGTCGAGCGCGTGCCGACCTTGTCGCGCGAGGACGCTCGCCCCACAGGCAGCGGGCCGCACATCACGACGCCGCCCCCATGCGGGCGCCGACGCGCGGCCTCACGCCGTCCCCTCCGCCGACAGGTTGCGCCGGCGCTCGACGTCGGTCTCCACGCTCAGGCGCGGCGCCTCGAGCGGGTAGCCGCGCTCGCCGTACGGGAAGCCCTCGAGCTCGTTCGCCGGCAGCGAGGGGTCGCGCGGCGACGCGTAGTGCGCCCAGATGGCGGTGATCTTGCCGTCGGGACCGAACTCGTACCACTCCGACCCGCGGATGTGCTCGTTCGCGCCGGGCTTGAAGTGCGTCCACTCGATGCAGAGCTGCTCGCCGTCGCACACGACCCTGTCGATCGTCCACCGCGACCCCACGCGCTTCACGAAGCCGATCCACAGGTCGGCGATCGCGTCGCGCCCGCGGTACGGCCCGCCGACCCCGGGCGGGAAGTAGTGCACGCAGTCCTCGGCGAGCACCGCGGCGAAACGCTCGCGGCTGGCGGCGTTGCAGGCGTCGAAGTACGCTCTCACCGTGGCGATCATCTCGCGTCGCCGACGCTCGTCGATGGGTCTGACGTCCAACGTGGCCCTTCCCTTCGCACCCGGCCAGGCGGGTGCCGCCGCGAGGCGGAGCCTTGGTTCGCGCTCTCCGCGCAGCCTACGCGGCGGTCGGAGCGGCGTCAACGCGCGTCTGGGACGAGGCCCGTCGTGCGGCGCGCCGCGCGCGGCGACCGAGGGAGCCGGGCGATGAGGCCCCCGAGCGAGCCCGGCCACTCGGGTCCGACGGAAGGCGGCGGAGCGCGTCCATGACCGAAACGCCCGGGCGTCCTCTCGTCCTCGTCACCGGCGCCGCCGGCCGCGTCGGCACCGCGCTGAGGCCCTTCCTGCGCGAGCGCTTCGACCTGCGGCTGCACGACCGCGTCCCGGTGCCCGACCCGCGGCCCGGCGAGAGCGTCGTGGCCGGCGACGTGGCCGACCTCGAGGGCGTCTCCGCGGCCGCGCGAGGCGTCGACGCCGTGCTGCACCTCGCCACCGCCCACGGCCTCGACCTCACGTTCGAGGCCTCGCTGCCGACGAACTTCGTCGGCACGATGAACGTGCTGGACGCGATGAGGCGCCACGGCGTGCGGCGCCTCGTGTACGCGAGCAGCCACCACGTGCTCGGCCTCTACCCCGGCGAGTCGTTCCCGGGCGACGGCGCGGAGCTCGCGCCCGACGGCGTCTACGGCCTCGGCAAGGCGTTCGGCGAGCTCGCCTGCCGGACCTACGCGCGGCGCTACGGCATCCGCACCCTGATCGTCCGCATCGGCAACGCCGACCCCCACGTGGCGGACAGGCGCGTGCTGCGTCTCTGGACCAGCGCGCGCGACCTGGCCCAGCTCGTGACGATCGGGCTCACGCACCCCGGCATCGAGTGCGACGTCGTCTACGGCGTCTCGGAGTGCCCCGACCCGTTCTTCGCGAACGAGCGCGCCAGGGAGCTCGGCTACCGGCCGCTCGACCGCGCCGTGGACAACCTGGCGCCGGCCTTCGCCTCGCCCGAAGACCTGCCCGAGGGCCGGGGCGGCGGTCACGTCGGCGGCGCCTACGCGGCCGACGACCTGGCGCGTCGCTGGGAGGACCGGTGACGGGTCAGGTCGGCGCGAGGACCCGCGTCCTCTCGGAGCGCGGACCTCGGTCCGGCTCCGCCCCCGAGACCTGGGAGGACCGATGAGGATCGCGAAGGTCGAGACGATGATCGTCGACGTCCCGTTCGAG
>ERZ795043.286-NODE-286-length-53380-cov-7.650202_pt1 | contig 53380 bp, 39 predicted proteins | sample MGYA00375127_ERZ795043 | MGnify/ENA primary metagenome ERZ795043 (study PRJEB30172, sample SAMN05518447) | compost metagenome | isolation source: Feedstock adapted compost from Newby Island compost facility, Milpitas, CA | place: USA:Newby Island compost facility... | reverse complement strand
GAAAACGATGTGCTTTTACTCAGTTACCCAGACGACCCAGATACCCTCAACCCGATCACGGCATCCGATACCGTCTCCGAGGCGTTCCAATCGCGGGTGTACGAAACTCTGGCGGAACCGCGGTTTGACAATCCCGACGAGTGGGAGCCGGTGCTCGCGGAGAAATGGGAGTTCGATGAGAAAAATCTTGAATTCACCATTCACCTCCGCAAAGGGGTGAAGTGGCACCCCATGAAGTTGCCGAATGGTAAACCACTTCCCGAGGCTGAGCTGACCTCCCGCGACGTCACGTTCACGTTCGATTGCGTGCTCAATCCCAATGTCGAGGCCGCCCATATTCGCAGTTATTACGAAGATCCCACCGCCACCGACGAAAGCCAGCGGTCGATGATCGAATATCGGGCGGTGGACAAGTACACCGTGAAGGTCCGATGGAAGAAGCCCTATTTTTTGGCCAAAGAATTCACGCTGGGCGGCGTGCCGATCATTCCCCGGCACGTTTTTTCGGTCAACGCCAACGGGGAACCGATCTCTTTTGATTTCTCGTCCAAAGAGTTCGCTGACGGCTTCAACAACCACTGGGCCAACAAGATGATGTGCGGTACCGGCCCGATGATTTTCAAGGAATGGGTTTCCCAGCAGCGGCTTGTGCTGGTACGGAATCCCGATTACTGGGGGAATCCTTACTACTTCAGCGGTGTTGTCTACCGGTGTATCTCCAACCCCAACACCAACACCCAAATGCTCCTGCAAAATCAACTTGATTTCGCCGGAATCCCCGACAAAGACCAGTTTCTCCAGGCTAAGCAACATCCCAACGTTTTGGCGAAGAAAGTGAACCTGGTGGACTTTGCATATCCGGGCTACCGGTACATCGGCTACAACCTGACGAAACCGGTCTTCCGGGACAAGGAATTCCGCTGGGCTCTGGCCTATGTCATTCCCGTGGACACAATCATCGAGAAGGTCTTCCGCGGACTGGCGGAACGGACCACAGGACCTTTCCTCCCTGGCAGCAGCTCTTACGATAGCTCGCTTCCGCCCATTCCTTACGATCCAACCAAGGCCAAAGAGCTACTTACCAAGGCAGGCTGGCAGGACACGGACAATGACGGCGTGCTGGATAAAGTGATTGATGGCGTCAAGGTTCCTGCCCGCTTCGAACTCATGATCTACACCGACGCTCCCAGCTACCGACAGATCGCCGAGATTATCAAAGAGGAGTGTCGGAAAATCGGCATCGACGTCCAGATCGCGCCCACCAAGTGGAATCTGATGCTGCAAAAACTCCGCAAACGCGAGTATGAAGCAGCCATGCTGGGCTGGGCGCTTTCCTGGAAGCAGGATCCCTTCCAACTGTGGCATTCCAGCCAGGCGGAGGTTCCCGACAGTTCCAATCACGTGGCCTATCGCAACCCGGAGGTGGACAAGCTGATCGAGGAGTTGCGTGTGACCATGGACGAGCAAAAACAGCACGAGCTTTACAAGCAAATCCACCGACGGATTTACGAAGATCAACCCTACACCTTCCTGTTCACAGATCGGGCGACGGGAGGGTACGATACCCGGCTGCAAAACATCAAGTTTTACAAGATTCGTCCCTGCTACGACAGCCGCGAATGGTATGCATCCCGGCCGCGTGCCGTGGGACCGTGATGCCTGGGGTGCGGGGAACGGCAACAGACGTAGGCATACATTCGTCACATCCGGCTTGACCTGCGGAGGAGAGTTCAGCGACCCGTGTGGAGTTATATTGTCCGCCGCCTTCTACTGATGATCCCCACCTTGTTCGGGATCACGGTGGTGTCATTCTGCATCATGCAACTTGCGCCGGGAGACCCCCTTCTGATGCAGCTTGGGGCCACCGGGCTGGCCGGCCAGACCACTCAAACCCGCGAGGCGTATCTGATTCAAAAGCGGGATCTCAAGCTCGATCGGCCTCTCCTGCTTAACTTCCGGTATTTTCGCGATTATTCGCAGGCGGTGTACTGGGCCGGATACTATCGGGTAGCCAGCCAATCCCAGATCGCTGCCGAACTAGCCGTCTTGGCCCATGATCCGACGCGGCTGCCGAACGGCCACGAGCGTCTCGCGTTTCTCCGTTCGCTCGGGATTCCTCGGTTTCGCGCTCGCCTGGAAGATCCCGCGGAACATGCCCGCCTCGCCCAGGCCGTGGCGGCCTACGTGCAGGTATTCTGCGAGGACCTGGGCCATCACGGCGTCCCATTTGCCGTCCGGCTGCTCGAGTCCCCGGATGTGGATCGGCAGGTCAAAATCGGACTCATCCATGCCTTGAATTCCATGGTGGTGGAACCGTTCGTCTTTACCTATTCCGCCCGGCCAAGAGAGGAGGAAACACCGTACGTGGTCGGCGCCTGGCGGCTGTGGTGGAAGCGAACAGAATCCACTACCCGGCCTCTTAGCGGCACGGAACGTGCCGAACTGGAAGCTCGTTTCCACGCCCTCTGCCAGATGTCCCAGAGTCAGCTCCTTGAAGAGCTCGATTACCTCGATCCGCAAACAGTTCGTTTCTTCGCGGAAAAACTTCTGGGTGATTCGACACTTCGGGAAAAATTCGTGGCCAGCCTGGCCCTGCGGCGGCTGGTCCGCGAGCCGCTTCGGCTGGATCTGCCCGCCGATGCTCCCGAGTCCCTCGTGGAGGAAGTGGCGGAAAACTGGATCGCCCATTATGAGCTTTACCGGCAGCGCTACGAGCCGCCTTTTCTCCTTCGAGTGGCCTACGTCTTCACAGATACTCAGTATGCCCACATGGTGTGGCGTCTGGTCACGTTCCAGTTCGGTCGATCGGCCACCAAAACCCGGGAGCCCGTGGCCACCAAGATCTGGAATGCGGTGATCGTCTCGGCGCCGCTCATGCTGATGGCCGAGCTGGTCACCTACCTGATCGCCATCCCCGCCGGGATCATTGCCGCTGTCAAACGCAACACCCTGACGGATCGCGCGATCAGTCTGACGCTTTTTCTTCTTTATTCCATCCCGTCCTTTGTTGCCGCCATGTTACTGTTGCTCTTTTTTTGCTACGGGGATTATCTCAAATGGTTTCCCATGATTGGGTTGCACTCCCAAGGTGCGGAAAACTTTTCCTGGCCACGATACCTTCTGGACTACCTCTGGCATGCTTTCCTGCCTGTTATGTGTCTGTCGCTTTTCAGTCTAGCGGGGCTGGCGATGTATGCCCGGACGAGCATGCTGGAGGTCATCTCGCAGGACTATATCCGTACTGCTCGGGCCAAAGGGCTTTCCGAATTTACCGTGATCTTCAAGCACGCTTTGCGGAACGCGCTCATTCCCATTCTCACGTTGTTTTCCAGCTTTTTGCCCGCGCTTTTGGGCGGGAGCGTTCTCGTCGAGTACATCTTTGGAATACACGGAATGGGTCGTCTGAGCTGGGAATCCATAGAACAGAAAGACTATCCCACGCTGATGGCGCTCATCTATATCGACGCCATTATCGTTCTATTGAGCATCCTTTTGACGGACATTCTCTACGTGCTGGTGGATCCGCGGATTACCTTTTCCGCTCAGGGTGAGGAGAAATGACCTCCGGTCAGTCCTACTGGCAGATCGTTTGGAAGCAGTTCCGCAAGAACCCGTTTTCGGTAGGGTCTTTGTGGGTTCTGGCGGTGCTCTTTCTGATTGCCATTTTCGCCCCCGTGCTCGCCTCCAATATTCCCTTTTACTATCACGATGAGCGTGGGACGGCCTGGCCGTGGTTCCGCGCACTCTTCAATCCCGAGGAAACGGTGGACTACTGGTTCAACCTGGCGATGGTGGCCTTTTTCCCCTGGCTGATTGGCGTGGTCATCCACGCTCTTCGCTACCGTCGCCGTTATCCGGACAAGCTGCTTCCTGTGGGAAAGTACGCCGCGGTCTACGCCCTGGCCATCCTGGGACTTGGCGGCATTTTCATGATTCCCGGCGTCCGCCCCGACAATCGCTACCGTGCCCGAACATTCCCGGAAGAGGAGTTTGCCCGCCAGGGGACAGCTCGGGCTGTGTATCCCCTGATTCCTTTCGGGCCGACCGAGCAGGATATGGACTCCCCCGTCAAACCCCCGTTTTACCGCAAGCCGCGGTTCACAACGAATCCCAACACCGGGGAGCAAGTCCTGTTCTGGCGAAAGAGCAACGATGGCTTTCCTCACATTTTGGGCACAGACGACGTGGGCCGGGATGTCCTCGTGAGGATGATCTACGGTCTGCGGATTTCCCTCACAGTTGGTTTTGTGGCGGTGGGCATTTACATGGTCATTGGAATCGTGTTGGGGGCTATTGCGGGCTATTATGGTGGGTTCGTGGACATCCTCATCTCGCGTATCATCGAGGTGATCATGCTGTTTCCGGCATTCTTTTTGATCCTGACTCTCGTGGGTCTGTTGGGCCAGAGCATTTACATCATCATGGTGGTGATCGGATTGACCGGTTGGCCGACCGTCGCCCGGCTGATTCGGGGCGAGGTCCTGAAACAGCGAAATCTTGACTATGTTGCGGCCGCCCGAGCGACTGGCGCGACGAACCTCCGCGTGCTGTTCTGGCACGTGTTGCCGAATTCGCTTTCCCCGGCGATGGTTGCCGCCCCCTTCGGGATTGCAGGCGCCATCATCACCGAGGCGGGGTTAAGTCTGCTGGGTTTTGGCGTCCGCCTCCCTGCCCCAAGCTGGGGCTTGCTTCTCCGCCAGGGAAGTGAGAACTATCACTACTGGTGGCTGGTGGTCTTCCCCTCGCTGGCGATGTTTATTACCGTGACGGCCTTCAACCTGGTGGGTAACGGACTTCGCGACGCCATGGATCCCCGACTGCGCATTTAGCGTCTGCGGCGGAATAGGAAATGGCCCACCGCACGAGTTTGCCGATAGGTGCCGAGAAATAAACGCGACAGACTGCACGAGATACGGTCCATGCCCGTTTCTGCCCAATCCGAAAACATGCAGAGTCAAACGACACGGCTGGATCCCCTGCTCCGGGTGGAGAACCTCCGCACATACTTCTTCACCGAGGAAGCCACTCTCCGCGCCGTGGATGACGTCTCGCTGGAGATATATCCGGGACGAACGCTGGGGCTGGTCGGTGAATCGGGGTGCGGCAAGTCGGTGACCGCCCTGTCGATCATGCGGCTGGTGGCGCCGCCCGGCCGAATCGTCGGCGGCAAGATCACCTACCACGATGAAGATGGCGTCCGCGTCCTCACCCAGCTCAGTGAGCCAGAGATGCGGAAAGTGCGGGGCGGCAAAATTGCCATGATCTTTCAGGAGCCGATGACTTCCCTCAACCCGGTTTTCACGGTGGGCTCCCAGATCCTGGAGGCGATCCGACTCCACCACCGCGAAGAGGGAAACCGCGGCGGCCGAATCTCCGCGGAACGTGCCAAACAATTGATGATTGACTCACTCAAGCAGGTGGGGATTCCCGACGCGGAAAAACGCTGGCGGGACTACCCGCACCAGTTTTCTGGGGGGATGCGGCAGCGCGTGATGATCGCCATGGCCCTGGCGTGCCGGCCAAAACTGCTCATCGCCGACGAACCCACCACGGCCCTGGACGTCACCATTCAGGCCCAGATTTTGGAGCTTCTTCGAGAAATTCAGCAGAAGCAACGAATGGCCATCCTCATCATCACCCACGATCTGGGGGTGGTCGCGGAGCTGGCACACGAGGTGGCGGTCATGTACGCCTCCAAAATTGTGGAGCGGGCTCCCGTGGAAACCCTGTTCACGCAACCGCTCCACCCATACACGGTGGGCCTTCTCCGATCGCGTCCCCGCCTGGGAGAAGATAAAGGGAAAAAGCTGGCCACCATCAAGGGGAATGTCCCCAATCCCAAGGATTTCCCGCCCGGTTGCAAGTTTCATCCCCGCTGCGATTACTGTCAGGAGATTTGCCGGCAGCAGGAACCAGAACTCCGCGTCCTGGCCCCCGGCCACTGGGTGCGGTGTCATTTTGCTGGGGAACTTTCGTTCGACGACGTTCCGACCAATCGAAACAATGGCTGACCAGATCCTCCTTCACGTTCGTCACCTCAAGAAGTACTTTCCCAAGCGGGAAGGGCTGCTTTCCCGTATCACGCGCTACACCCGGGCAGTGGACGACGTCTCGTTTGCCATCCGCAAGGGCGAGACGCTCGGCCTGGTGGGCGAATCGGGTTGCGGCAAGACAACCCTCGGCCGAACGATCCTCCGCCTCATCGAACCGACCAGCGGGGACATTTTTTTTGCTGGACGGAATATTGTGACCTGCCGCGGTCCCGAACTTCGCAACCTCCGGCGGTTCATGCAAATCGTGTTTCAGGATCCGTTCAGCTCCCTCAATCCACGAATGACCATCGGCAGCATCGTCGAGGAAGGGCTCATCGTCCATCCCGACTTGCTTCAGGAGAAGAAAAAAGACGATCCGTCCGCGGTTCCCCAGCGGCTCTCGCAGGCGGAACAGCAGCGAAGACGCCGGGAACTGGTGGCCGCCATCCTCCGCGAAGTCGGACTCGATCCCGACATGATGACACGCTATCCTCACGAACTGTCCGGGGGACAGCGCCAGCGAGTGAGCATCGCCCGGGCGCTTGTCCTTCGACCGGACTTCGTCGTCCTTGACGAGCCGCTCTCCGCCCTGGATGTGTCCATCCAGTCGCAAATCATCAATTTGCTGGTCGAATTGCGAGAGAAGCGCCACCTCACCTATCTCTTCATTTCCCACGACCTGTCCGTGGTGGAATACCTTTCCGACCGCGTGGCGGTGATGTACCTGGGCGAGATCGTGGAGCTTGCCGACAGCCGCCGCCTGTACGCCGAACCTCTCCATCCCTACACGCAGGCGCTTCTGTCGGCGATTCCGACGATGGATCCGAAGAGCGGCCGACAGCGAATCATTCTGGAAGGCGATCCGCCCAGTCCCGACAATCCTCCGGCAGGTTGTCGCTTTCATCCACGGTGTCCTCGCCGGATGGATATCTGTCGCACGGAACCTCCGCGGATTCTGAATCTCGGCGGCCACTACGTTCGATGTCATGCCGTGGAGAAGGACCTGGCGGGTCGTGGCGAATTTGTCGAGGAAATGGACGCCCCTGAAACTACGGTCAATGGCCCCGCGACAACGCGCTGAAAAGCAACCGGGAAGTCTCCGGAAAGGCTTGATTGGCCCCGATTTCGGCCCTGTGCTTTTTCGTCGCGTTTCCCGTTCGGTACGCCCTGGGGTCTGCACGCCGTTTTCGCGGTCAGGCTCTTTTTTACCCCCTTTTCACTGGGCGGTAATTGAATACGATACGGTTATTGAAGGAAGATCCTGCGTCGTCGCGGGGTTGTGGTGGTTCGGCCAGGGAGAAAGTCGGTCCCAACGAGGCGGCAGACTCGAGACCTCCGGGTTGGCTGCTGGACGCAGCTTCCCTTGGAACCCCGGACTGATAACCGGTCAACCGCGAGTGTTTTTTCTTGAACGATGAGGGAGAGGTTCGAGAATCATTTCACCAATCCGAACGGCCATTTCGACAAAGTCATTCCAGACCCTTGGACCAGGGAGAGGGGGACCACGCCCATGCTGCAACTCGATGCCCAAGCACGCCGGTGGACGGTGGCCGATGCCGAGGAGCTCTATGAGGTCCGGAGCTGGGGTAAGGGGTATTTCTCCGTCAACGCCGCTGGGCATGTCTGCGTGCACCCGGAAAAAGACCCCAAGCGCTCCATCGACCTCAAACACCTCGTCGATCGCTTGGTCGTTCGCGGCATCCAGACTCCGGTTCTGCTCCGGTTCGGGGGCATTCTCAAGCACCGTCTGGGAGAGATCAAGAACGCTTTCAGCGATGCGATCCGCGACCACAACTACACCGGCGGATACCACCTCGTTTACCCCATTAAGGTGAATCAGCAGCGGCAGGTGGTGGAAGAGATTCTCCGTTACGGAGCCCCCTACAAGTTCGGGTTGGAAGCTGGCAGTAAACCCGAATTGCTGGCGGTCATCGCCCTCGCCGATAACGACACCCCCATCGTCTGCAATGGATTCAAGGACGCCCGGTTCATCGAAACGGCCATGCTGGCCCAAAAGATGGGCCGCAACATCTTCCTGGTCGTGGAAAAATACACTGACCTAGAGTTGATCCTGCGTTATGCGCGGGAGGTGGGCGTTCGCCCGAATATCGGTGTCCGTGTCAAACTGGCGGCGATGGGTTCCGGTCGATGGCAATCTTCGGGGGGCCATCGTTCCAAATTCGGCCTGACGGTGAGCGAAATCCTGCGGGCCTTGCGGGAGCTGAAAGAGCACGAGATGGCCGACTGCTTCAAGCTCCTTCACTTTCATCTGGGAAGCCAGATCACGAACATCCGCCACATCAAGGCCGCCCTTACCGAAGGTGCCCGAGTTTACGCCGATCTCTACAAGCAGGGCGCCGGCTTGCAGTATCTGGATGTGGGCGGTGGACTGGGTGTGGATTACGACGGCTCCCAGACCACCTTTGAGTCCAGCGTCAATTACACCCTGGAAGAATACGCGAACGACGTGGTCTACCACATCCAGCAAGTGTGCGATGATGCGGGTGTACCGCATCCTACGATTTTCTCCGAAAGCGGTCGGGCCGTCGTCGCCTACAACAGTGTTCTGGTTTTCAATGTGCTGGGGGTTGCCGATCGCGGTGAAAATGGAATTCCCGAGAAAATCCCCGAGGATGCGGAGCAGTGTCTGCACGACCTCCTGCAAACGTACGAAGCCCTCAATGTCCGCAATTTGCTGGAAAGCTTCCACGACGCGCAGGAAGCTCTGGAGAACACGATCAATCTCTTCAATAATGGCTACATGTCGCTTGAAGAACGGGCCTTCGCTGAGAACATTTACTGGGCCATCTGCCGCAAGATTTACCGGCTGATGCAGCATTTGGACTACGTTCCCGAGGAACTGGAAGTGCTGGAATCCCTGCTCAGCGAAACGTACTTCTGCAATTTTTCACTCTTTCAATCCCTGCCGGATAGCTGGGCCATCAAACAGCTCTTTCCCATCATGCCCATTCACCGTCTGACAGAACAACCGACGCGCCGCGGCATCCTGGCAGACATCACCTGCGACTCCGACGGCAAAATCGACCGTTTCATTGATCGGCATGATGTCAAGCGATCGCTGCCACTCCACGAGTTCCGTGGCGAGCCGTATTACATCGGTGTCTTCCTCGTGGGGGCGTATCAGGAGATTCTCGGCGATCTCCACAATCTGTTCGGTGATACCAATGCCGTCCACGTCGGACTCGATGAAGACGGCGACGTCGTGGTGGAGACGGTGATCAACGGCGATACTGTTCGCGAAGTGCTCTCCTACGTGGAATTCGATCCCAACACCCTTGTGGTTCGGCTGAGAAACAGCCTTGAAGAAGCGATTCGGCGAGGCCGCATCGACGATCGCCAGGCCGGAAGATTGCTGCGTTTCTATGAGTCCGGACTGGAAGGGTACACGTATCTGGAAAATCCAGCCGAATAACCCAGCCCGCGGCATCGTCGGCCGGGCTTGCAATGGGCTTTGTCACACGGGGAAAAACACAACGTGCTGGCTTCATGAGGGAAATCGCCATGAAGGATACCATCTTTAGCCTTGCGGGGCGTACTGCCTTGATCACGGGAGCGAGTCGCGGCATCGGTCGGGCCATCGCCCAGGTTTTCGCCCAGGCGGGTGCCGACCTCTTCATCTGCAGCCGCACGGAAGAGGCCATCCGCAAGACGGCCGAGGAGCTTTCGCAGAGCACCGGGCAGCGAGTGGAATGGCTGGCTGCCGATGTTGCCCGACGCGAGGACACCGATCGCCTCGCGGCCGAGGCCCTCGCCCGCATGGGGCATATCGACATCCTGATCAATAACGCGGGCTGGAATATTCCCCAGGCCATCGACGAAATTCAGGATAAAGACTGGGACTACCTCGTGGAGCTCAATCTGACCAATGCCATGCGTCTAACCCGGGCGCTGGTTCCCAAAATGAAGGAACGTCGCTGGGGAAGGATCATCCACATGTCCTCCATGATGGCCCTTGCCAGCACCGCCAAGCGCAATGCTTATTCGGCGACCAAGGCGGCGCTGGTGGGAATGGCCAAAGCGAGCGCCCTCGACCTGGGGCCGTTCAACATCACGGTCAACTGTATTGCGCCCGGTCCCATCGCCACGGAAATGCCGATGACTCTGCTCAGCAAGGAACAGCAGGAGCAAATCGTTTCCCGCACGGCCCTGGGTCGGTGGGGACAGCCCGAGGAAGTCGCCTGGCCCACCCTGCTTTTGGCAAGCGAAGCCGGCCGGTACATCACCGGGCAGGTTATCGTGGTGGATGGTGGTTGCCTGGCGCGGATCTTTTGATGCAGTCTTTGAATCGCCACGCAGCGGCCCACCTTCGTAAGCCATCGCGTGACCTGATGCGGCCGTATTTTTTAATTTCGCATAAGATCCCACGGCCCAACCTTCGATAGGGGCAATTTGTGAATTGCGCCTACCGTTTGACGAGAGTTGCGGCCCCGTGGGTGAAACTGGCTACGCCGTCGTCGGAATGTTGGCCTTACAAGGAGCTCCCTCCGGGCTGAATCTCGCTCCCAGGCGGAGGCCCATGGACGGCCGCGTTCCCAGAGGTTAAGTGGAAATGCATCACCCGCTTGCGACCGGGCGGTTATTCAGCCCGGCGGTCGAACTTTACCCCGAGCCGCTATTTGATCCCTGCCACCTGACAGGCGAACTTGAGCCCATCGACCGCTGTTTTGCCGTAGAAATCGCAGCCGGCATTTTTGGCGAGAAGCTCACTCGCTGCGGCCCCGCCCACCATGATGGCCACCTGATCCCGCAGCCCGGCCTCGCGAATTGCATTGACCGTGGCGGTCACCGACGGATAACACGTGGTGAGGAGAAGACTCATCCCCACCACGGAGGGCCGGTGCTCTCGGATGGCCTGGACAAATCGATCAGGCGGCACGTCCACGCCCAGATCGATGACCTCAAATCCCGCCCCGCGCAACATCATGACCACAATGTCTTTTCCAATATCGTGAACGTCGTGCTGAACGGTGCCCATCACCGCCTTCGCCCGCGGTCCGGCGGCCCCCCCTTTCACGTCCCGGGTGAGATGGGGGCCAAGCTCGGCCATGATGTTCTTCATGATCAGACCGCCGAACATGAGGTCCGGAAGAAAGCATTCCTCCCGGGCAAAGCGATTTCCCAGTTCCAGCATCCCCTCGTTACACTGCGCGAGGATCTCCTGAGCCGGTACACCCGCGGCAAGCTGCTCCCGAATAAGCCGCATTGCCGTCGCCTCATCACACCACGCGATCGCCTCGGCAAGCGTTTTTTCGCTCATTATCTCGATCCCCTGAGAACGCGGGGGCGGGCCATCTCCCCTCACCCGATTCCCCCGTTATCACGGCTTTTCCACCAGAGCTTCCCAAAACTCTTTTTTGAGCATGGATTAAAATGACAGCAACACCTGCCAGATATACGTGTAACCAAGCGCGTCGATATTCTCCCAGATTCTCTTGACTAATTCCTCATCGCCCTTTATCTCGCCCAATTCGCGGCGTTTCTCATCCCACGGAATGCACGTTCCAGGCGGGCGAACCCCACAACCCGGTTGCGTGGACACATCCTTCTCGCGCGTTTCGTCTACCATGGCAGATCTCCCTCATGAGCACTCCACCGACCGTTATTCTTGATCCTCCGTGACTCGGCAAAGTGTTCCTCGTTTAATGTAATTTAGCAGACCATAACCTCGTGCGATGATACAAGTACCGCAACTATATCAGCTAGATGAATTTCTTTTCATCCATCGGCTATTTTTGTCGATGCAGCAATCGGCCCGCTTTTTACTGAATGCGTTCCGCCGAAATAGACTCGATACTCAATATACCCCGTATTCGCGGGTGAACTCTGTCATGGCCCGAACGTTTTCTATCTTGGCATCATTCTGCATGATAGCGCTGGCATCCATGATATAGCCACCATCACGCGCTACGCCATCAATGACCTTCTTGCAATACTCGCGCACATCCTGCGGAGTGCCAAAAGCCAGTAAGTCATTCGGAATACCGCCGCTGATACAAAATTTGTGCCCCACTGCCTTATACACCTCAAAAATATCTCCCCGATCAACATGATAGACAATGCTTAAATCGGGGAGTTGTGCGACATATTTCAAATTGGGATTCCATTCCCCTTCGGCATAGAACAACACCTGGTAACCTTCCGCCCAGAGGGATTCGATAATCCACTTTAACGTTGGCCAGTAAAAGCGTTCAAATTGCTGTGGCGAAAGAAATGGCACGCATCCACGATGCATCCACAGGCCGATGGGAACATTTTTCTGTGGATCGGCACCGGATTTGGCCACGTGGAGAAGGTGCGGGGCAAGGGCTTCGCAGGCCTTGAGCACTTTGTCCGGCTGGCGATAGAGGTCCAGACACAATCCCTTATACCCACGCAGCTTGTCGGCAAGGATATCGAAAGGTGCCTTGAGGATCCCCGAGATGGCCGAGACCGTACCTGTTTCCCGCCGCAATCGTTCCACCTGTCGCCCCAGCGCGTTGAAGTAATCAAGCATCGCCATGGCACCCAGCACGAATGACATGTTGTTGCGAAATGTGTTAGGCTGGCCGGGCGCAACCACGTCCCGAGATACCCGCGGCAACCACACGTTGTAAAGGTAGCCCGTCGGATCTTCTATGAGCGCGTCATACTCGTCGGGACGCATCCAGGCGTTTTCTTCAGGCGGTTCCAAATACTGAAAGGGAACATCCGCAGGAAGATCGACGCCAGGGACGGCATAATACCGCAGGTTGATCGCCTGGACGAGCCCCGTCCAAACGTAGACCATATTGGGCACCACGGCGTCCCAATCGAAGTCCGCGGCACACCGAATCACGGCGTCGAAGGCCTTCTGATAATCGTGGGTCACTTCCTGGATCGTGTAGCCCGCATAGACCGCCGTGAACTCCGCCACGAACGGCCGGATCGGAATGCGGTCCGGCTTGCCCTTGCGCATGGCCGTCACATAGCGACGGAGCCGTTCCTGATACCGCTGCTCCATGGGATCCAGTTCGGCCATTCTTCCCTCCCGAAACCAGAGATTCCGCGCGGACGCGCTCCCACTATGTCGGCGCAGATTGCCTCCACTTGCTTGATGGCAAGAACGCCCTTCAAACCCCTCCGAAGACGATTCCTGCCAAAAGTGGCACCGAATTGATTCAAACGTGCCGTTAATATGCCACACCGTCAGTGAGATTGTCAATCGCCACCCGCGATCAAATCGCCTGCATTCGCGCTTATCACACAAGCGCAAGGGCGAATCGCCCGTTGACTCGCGGAAAAAGCTCACACGGAGCACAAATCACGGAGTCTGCCATTCTCCGGTGTTTGCGTCAAAGATTCTTTCGTCGGCCCCTTCTCCTTTCATCACAAGCGAAAACACCTGTATCCCGAGGACGCGCCGGTCGTTTGATTGTTTGCTCAATTCGGCAGGCACCCAACCGGGCGAGCGAATTTGGAGCGTGAGTTTTTCAGTTTCTTGGGGAGGAATACGCACTCTGTTTTCCCCGGACTTTAATACACCAAGCACGTGATCGCCAAGATGCAGCGTTATTTCTTTACCTTCCAGGGCTTTTGGAATACTCACCTCCAGAAGCACCTCATAAGCCCGCCCAGGCTCGATGGGCAGCACCAACTGCGATTTGGATGTGCTCCAGCGGAAGGTTCGCTCGCTTTTTTCCGGACCATACCAATTGAGCAAATACCGCGAATCCCCTGGTTGGCCCAAATCCAACCGGTAATGAAGCCGTGCTTCCGGCGTCCACTGGATGGGATCCTCCGCATTGAGGCCCATCTGCACCTTGCTTCCCGCTTCGTTATTCACCCGCAAGCCGCCCGGCGCCTGGTTAGCGGTCACGATGACCGATCGGACACCGCTGTGGATATGGATGTGCTGGGCCGTATCGCGATCGAATGTGCATCCCTGAATGGTGGCGAACCCGGCCTGGATCTCGACCGCGGGCGACCCCTGATTCGCGACATCCCACTCACAAAAATGGCACGCGGAGAGCGTTAGCTGGGCATGTGGACTTCGCATCACCACACACCGATCAATGGGCCCCCAAAATGAACAGTTAACCAGACTGACCTTCCCCTGCACCTGCGGACCGACGTCGAGGGTGACCGAATCCTGACTGCTCCATCGACCAACGAATTCTCCATTCGTGATAAGCAGTCCCGGCGGCTGAGCCTGTTCCACCACCACCGCTCGCTGACAGGAATCGGCCCCGATCCCCAGAAAGTTCCCGTTGGCGCTCCCATGGGCTGACTGAGAAAACCTATAACCAATCCCGTATCCAAAACAGAAGGTGTTGATCACATAATGCCAGTCCGTGCGGGCAAACTCGAAGGCCACTCCGTTCAGGTTGATCCACTGACAGTATGGGTCGTCCGGCCGATAGCTCACCGCGAACGGCCAGAAATGCACGTTCTCGATTCGACCAATGTCGTAACATTCATCGACGTAAATCCCCCGCTTGATGGGATACCCCGTGACGTTACGCACAAGATGCCGGTGCGCCCGAATCAGCCGAATTCCCTCGTAAGGATTGACCAGAAGACAGTTTTGGATGGAAACGTTCTCGGTGTTACTGGAGGCAATGCAGGGAGGATACGGCACCGGGGGCACGTCCTTTGGGTTCCATTCCGGGTAAACGATGGCAAGGCCGGCCACCGTCGCGTGACTGCCCCCTAGTCGCAAAAAGGGCTCACCTTGTTCGTTTCCTCTCCCCTCGTATGCGAGGAGCACTGTTCCTGCCGGTGTGGGCTGACCCCAGCGCGCCGTGGTGGGAGCCGTCTGGAAAACCCCCTGGAGGGTCACGTTGGCAGGGATGACGAGATGTCCCTGGACGCGATAGACCCCGGCAGGAAGTTCCACAATGCCGCCCCCCATCTTGCCCGCCCGGTCCAGGGCCTTTTGGAGGGCCTCCGTGCAGTCAGTCTTGCCGTCCGGCACCACTCCCGCTTCGCAGGCATTGATTCGAAAAACCGGCACGTTGGCCGGTCCTTGCGAAGGAATCGGCAGCGCGGCCTCCTCTGTCCAGGTGGAGCCCGTTGCCGCCACCATCCAGAGCCAAGCAAGCCAAACGGACAAATGACCCGGCGATCTCCGAAGAGTTCTGCCAGTAGATGTGTTCATTACCAAGGACATGGCCATCTCCCGCGCGAAAGAATCCAGTTTAGTGAAACGCCTTCCAAGCGGAGAAAGCTTCCATGATACACCAGCGCGCCCAGGCCGTGAGAGGCACGGAACAGTCCGCATGCGGAGGGACATGCTTGTCACGTCCGTTTGCCAACAACCCACGGTAGGGGCGATTCATGAATCTCCCCACGGGACCATGTGGTCAGATCCTCTGACTGTCACAGTAATCCTGATTGTCACAGTAATCCGGAATCCCCGCCGGAATCTGGCCGGTTTGCCCGTGCTGCTGGCAGCGGACCGACCAGCGTCTTTTGCACCGCAGGCACAACTCCGCCTGCCGTGCCGACTTTGATAGCGGGTGGACTTCAGAAAGTGGAAATAATTCCCGGAAAGTGGTAAGTTAAATAGCGATGGAGAAGAGTGTCAAATTTTGCCCAATACTTTGGGCCAGCAGATGAGCGGACTCGCGTAAGGAAGGGTTGATGTCCGGGAAAACCGGTGAGTGACGTGGGCCCGGTACGATTGTGAAACGACGGAAAGGTTGGGCACTTATGCCAGCGGGATGAAAACCTCGGGTAGCGAGACTTCCGATGACGGTCGAGCAATTCCTCGATCTGTTGAAGCGCAGCCAACTGGTCGAGACCGACCAGTTGCAGAAGGTGGTCAAGCAATGGTTGCCACCTGAGGGAAGTTCTTCGCTTACCGCCGAGGAAGTGGCGGAGAAACTGGTCGAGGCCGGCCTTCTCACCCGATGGCAAGCCGGAAAACTCCTGGAAGGACGCTACAAAGGTTTTTTCCTGGGCAAGTACAAATTGCTGGATCACCTGGGCACCGGGGGGATGAGCAGCGTGTACCTTGCTGAACACGTGCTCATGCAGCGCCGGGTGGCGATCAAGGTTCTGCCCAAACACCGTGTCAACGACGCTTCTTATCTTGCGCGATTTCACCGTGAGGCGAAAGCGGCTGCCGCTCTCGACCATCCCAACATCGTCCGCGCCTACGACGTGGACAGCGACGGTACGAACCATTACCTGGTGATGGAGTACGTGGAGGGACAGGACCTGCAGCGGATGGTCCGGGAGAAGGGCCCTTTGCCCCCTCACATGGCAGCCGAATATATCCGCCAGGCAGCGGAAGGCCTCCATCACGCCCATCAGGCGGGCCTCATCCACCGCGACATCAAACCTGCCAATCTTCTTGTGGACAAAAAGGGGGTGGTCAAGTTGCTCGATTTGGGCCTGGCCCGCTTTTCGGACGACGACCGCGCATCACTCACCCTCGCCTACGATGAGAACGTGCTGGGGACAGCCGACTATCTCGCCCCGGAACAGGCCATCGACAGCCATCGGGTGGACCTTCGGGCGGACATTTACAGTTTGGGGTGCACGCTCTATTTCCTTCTGACAGGACATCCCCCTTTCCCCGAGGGAACGCTGGCCCAGCGCGTCATGAAGCATCAGCGGGAAATGCCGCCCGACATCCGCAACGAACGCCCGGATGTGCCCGACGATCTTGTGGCCATTTGCATGAAGATGATGGCCAAGAAGCCCTCGGCCCGGTATCAATCGGCAGCCCAGGTAGCCGACGCGTTGCGGCTGTGGCTGATCAATCACGGCTATCAGATTGCCGATGAGAACACGCTCCGCCGCAGTGCACCAGCAGCGCCAACGGCGGCACCCGGCGCCGTTCCAACGCCAGGGACAAAGTTGCTGTCCGCCAAACCGATCAGCGAACCAACCAGCGGCAAGCCGACGCCTTTGCCGGTCGCGCAGGCCCTTCAGCAAACGCCTGCCGTTGCACCGCTCCCCAAGGCTAGACCGCTGGAAGAATCCGCCACCACACCCACGCTGCCGGTGGCCAAACCCATTGTGGAAACGCTGCCTATTCCGGAGGAACTTACCCGCGAGCCCAACGATACGGCGAATACCAACCAGGAAAGCGCCCTTCCTGGAGAACCGGAATCGGGGGCCGCGATAACGTTGCCTTTAGACGTCAAGGAAGATCCTCTGCTGGCAATAGTCCGCCGCGACAGGCCGCGTCGCGCCCCACCCATGCCGGCGTGGATCTGGCTTGTGATCATCGGCGGCGTGCTCGTCGCTGCAGCGCTGGCCGCGATTCAGTTTCTCCGATAATACCGGCCTGATCAGTCCGCGACCCCCTTGGCCGACCCAGACGTCTCACAAAAAAGACAACACTCGCTGCGTGCCGAACAGCGAGTGCGAGCGGGAACGATGTCAGGTGTTTCCGGGAAACGCTGGAGTCAGCAAACGATCAGAAGCGGATCTCCGCTCGTCCCACCAAACCATCGAACACCACTGTGTCGTCCATGTCACTGAAGTTGTTGCTCTGCACACCTCGGATGAAGGTGTCAGCATCCACTGCGTTGAACCAGGCGCTCACCATGTAGCCGACGGTGAACATCACGCAGCCGTTGTCGCTGACCCAGCCGCTGCCCAATTCGAGATCGAGGATTGGCACCACCCGGGAACCACGCCAGTTGGTATCCACTTCCACACTGGTGAAGGACTGTCCCTGGAAATACCGGGCACGGAAGTCTCCCGCCACAAAGCTGGCGGCGCTGCGACCATACACCATCAGATTGCAGTTCTGGAAGTGACGTTCGCCTTCCAATCCAAGCCGGATACCACCGCCATAAAACCGGATGTCGGTGAGCACATTTTCCACACCGTTGTTAAAGAACGTGGACGAAAAATCCTGTTCCAGTTGAGCGTAGCGACCGCCGACCAGCCAGTTCCACGAACCATAGCAATTGCTGCGGAAGATGTGGCGGTAGTCGGCATCGATCAACTGGAAGTCCACGTCGTTGCTGGCGATACCGCGGAGGTAGTCGGCAGCCGCCGTCAGGGTGCCCGGATGAGCCACCAGGGACCGCAGGACAAGGGGGGCGTCTGTGCTGAGCGAATCGTTGGAGTGACTTTCAAAGAACGTGTAGCTGACGCCGGCACTGGAACATTCGTCCACCACTCGGCCGACACCAACACGAAAGCCGGAGTCGAAGTCGATATCGGCGTTGGCAATTCGGCCGACCTGAATGGGAACATCTCCCTGCTGAATGGCCCCGTTAATGGCAACAGCCCAGGGCACATCCACGTCGGAGGGACGAAGATAAAGATATTCACCCCAGACCTGCCAGACCGGCAGGCGGCCGGTCGGACACGCTTCCGTCGGGCCGGTAGAAGGCGACTCCGGAACCGGAGTGAGCGTCTGGGGAGCCGGACCACCCTGTTCGAAATATCCCACTGGAACACCACCTCCCCAGGCGTTGGGGTACATTCCGGAGGGTGCCCATTGCGCCATCGCCGTCCCGGTAACAAAACAACCGGCCGCTAGAACTGCCAAAAACGTCCGTGTTTTCATAGCGTCCCCCGTAAACTGGAAAGAGCATCCAGGATTTCAAAAGCGCATCCGTGCTTCAAACGGACAGCATTTCCGCTCGTATCGAGAATATCGCTTTTTCGAGGGCTGTCCGGAAAGAAAAACAGCACGACAAGAAAAGTTTGCGCAACTATCGCAGATTAACACAGAATCCCCGCTGTTTTTCAACGGCGGGGCGTCTGCTTCACTTTCTCAGCCAAGAGGCAGCCAGTAATCGTTCAAAGCGAGAGAAGCAGTTCTTTTAATCTCTGCCGCGTGTGCAGAAGCTGCTCGGCCGGTTGAGGCCATTGCTCCATGATGATTAGCCCATCATACCCCCGTTCCTTGAGAATCCGGAACATCGCGCGAACGCCTGTGTCGTCCATCCCGGCAGGCCCCGTGAAAAGCGGCAGGTGGCTATCGCCGTCCCCCCAGTTCTCGTGGACGTGTAGATGCACGATGGGCACGTCGGACGACAACTTTTCCAGAAAGCCAACATAATTGTTCCGCGTCGCCGAGCAGAGATTGGCGTGTCCCATGTCAAAGCACAATCCCACCTGACCGGGAACATACCACTCTTTTTCGCGAAGAAACGCGAACAGATCGTTGAATTCTTCCGGCCCCACGAAGACCGTATTTTCAACGCTGATTTTGATCTGAGCAGGGGCCGCCGCTTCCACAATGGGGCGCAGCGCCTCGGCGAAGCCTTGCACACCTTGCGTCCCGTGGAAGTAGATGTTCACGAGCTTCGCGCCAATGTCGTTGGCAAACTGGATGCTGCGGAGGACATCCTCCCGACCCTCTGGTGTGGTGATGTCCGCCTGGCACCGGGCATGGACGCTGTAGGCGATGTGCTTCTCTTCGCCCGTCTGACGAATCTGTCGCCGGTCGTACTCGTCCGCGTCTTCCTGACACCAGCCCCAGCCGTGTCGCTTGTCGTTGAACCATTCGAAGGCGTCAAAACCGTGTTCCACGGCAAAACGATAGGGATCCGTGGGATCACTTGCACTGAACGCCGTCTGGTTCCCGATTCGCAAAAACGGCCAGGCCATAGGTTGTGCCCTCCCGCTGCTGAAGCCCATCATAGTCCCCCATCAGTATAGATGCGCGTCCCGACAAAAAGCAACAATGCGGGGCCCCGACACATCTATGTTTTTCCTCTACCGATGGCGCCGGGACGGCCACACGGATTCGCGGGGGAGCGCCCTTCAAAACCTGCTTGTCAGGTCCATATTCCAACTGTGGAGAGCTTTGCACAATTTCTTTGACGAATCGCCCACCCCAATGTCTTGGATATCATTTTCGGAGCATAAGACACAGCGGCCGTAGGGGCCATTCATGAATTGCCCCTCACAGGGCACATCTGACATCTTGTAGACCGCTCCAAAAACCGCAACGCGTCAGCGCAGAAAACTGCCCGCTCGTCACGTGCGGCGGAAGTAGCGATCGAGTTCCTCACGTGAAAAGACCAGCATTGTCGGGCGACCGTGCGGACAGTGATGGGAATGGAGCACCTGGCGGCTTTGCTCGAGGAGTGCTTGGACCTGCTCCGGGGCCAGCCGTTCTCCCGCCTTGATTGCCGCTTTGCACGCCAGGCTGTGAAGAATGCTGTCCAGCAAGGTTGCGCGGTCCGGTTGGCTTCTTCCCTCGGCGAGTGCGGCCAGTACCGAGCGAAGCAAATCCCCGGCCGACATGTGCCGCAGCATGGCCGGATAACTGTGCACGAGCACCGTGCTCCCGCCGAAAGGCTCAATCGAAAGTCCCAACTCGGCGAGAAGCTCCCTGTTTTCCAGGGCCAGGGCCGCCTCCACGGGCGAGAGGTCCACAGGTTCGGGGATGAGAAGCTGCTGGGTGGTGAGCGGTCCCTCCTGGAGGCTCTGCCGAAGCTGCTCGTAAAGAATCCGTTCGTGCAGCGCGTGCTGGTCGATGACCACCAGGCCCTCGTCGCTTTCTGTAATCAAATAACGATTGTGAATTTGCAGCACCTTCGGTGCGAAATCGCTGCCGAGCCCCAGGTCCGGATGCCCGCCCCGCTGCGGCTTTTGCCCCAACGCTTCAGCAGTCTGGATGGATTCCGCGATTCGCGAACCGGCAGAACGGTGCCCCGCCGCGGTTGTAGCGAGTCCTGCATCATCTTCGGCTCCACGCTCCCCACAGGCACCAAACTCTCTCAAGCCGACGCCATGTCGTGCTGTTTCATCGGGGTGGGGCGCGAGTGGCTCTCGCCTCACCACATTCTGCGACACTTCTGCCGTTGATGTGACTTCCCCCGCCAATCTCTGCTGAAGTTCCCCCTTGGCCCATTCCACGATCTGTTGGCGCATGGCCCGAACCTTTTCCGGATCGTGAGCCGACCGCCAGGAATCACCGCCCTGAGCCGATATGGGCGCGGAAATGCGGGTGCTGAGGTCGCTGCTAAGGAATTCCCTTCGCAGCGTGCTGAGAAGCTGGCTGTAAAGTCTCCCGCTGTCCAGAAAACGCACCTCTTGCTTGGTGGGATGGACGTTCACGTCCACCATTTCCGGCGGCATTTCCAGCACCAGAAAAGCGACCGGCTGGCGTCCCACGGTCAAAAGGCCCCGGTAGGCCTCATTGAGGGCGTGCTGAAGATTGCGATCGCGGATCGCTCGACCGTTCAAAAACAAAAATTGCATTTTTGCATTCGGCCGACTGAATGCCGGATGGGCCACGTACCCGTACAACCGCACCGCCCCATCTTCACTGGAAACCGGAATGAGGGCGTCGGCCAGCTCCTGCCCGTAAAGGGCGGCTATGCGTTCCAGAAGATCGCCGGCTGCCGGCAACTGGAGCACCGGCCGATCATTGTGCGTGAGCGTGAAATGCACGCGGAAATGGGCCAGCGCCAGCTTCGCTACAGTCTCCGAAATATGGCCCAGTTCCGTGGTGGTGGAACGAAGGAATTTTCGCCGCACAGGAGTATTGAAGAACAACTGGCGGACCTCGACGACCGTTCCCACGGGACACCCGCACGGCGCAATGGACCGCACCAGGCCGCCTTCCACGTAGATTTCGCCGCCCGAGTCTGAATCCGGAGTACGACTGCGAAGACGAAGATGGCTCACCTCGGCGATGGACGCGAGCGCTTCTCCACGAAACCCCAGCGTCCGCACGTGGAAGAGGTCTTCCGCATCACTGATCTTGCTTGTCGCGTGACTGGCGACGGCCAGTTCCAGGTCTTCAAAGGCGATGCCACAACCATTGTCGGCCACGCGGATGAACTCAATCCCACCCTTGGCGACCGAAACATCAATCCGCGTTGCGCCGGCGTCCAGAGAGTTTTCGACAAGTTCCTTCACGACACTGGCGGGGCGTTCGATGACCTCGCCAGCCGCGATTTTATTGATCACGCTCTGGGGAAGACGGCGAATCTTCGCCATCCGAACCTCCGTTGGTTGGTTCCCTCGCCCCTAAGAAAGTGAGACTCAGTTTCCTTCAACAATACCCGACAACAACAATTGTTGGGGCGATCGGCAGAGGAGGAAAGAGTCACGATAACCCATATTCCTTGATCTTGCGATAGAGCGTCCGCTCACCGATGCCGAGCAGCCGCGCAGCCTCTTCGCGATTTCCCCCTGTGGCGCGCAGCGTCTCGGCGATGAACATCTTCTCGATTTCTTCCAACGGCTTTCCCACCAGCGCCGCCAACGACACATTGTTGGCGTCCGTGCGACGGGCGTCGCCGTCAGCGAATTGCTCGGGCAGATCATCCACGTCGAGGATGCCGTCGTAATCCACAACGGTCATACTTTCGATAACGTTGCGCAATTCCCGGACATTTCCCGGCCACGAATACATTTGCAAACGGCGTCGGGCAGCGGGCGTCATCCCCTTGATGTGCTTGTTATGCTTCTTGGCGAACATTTTCATGAAGTGGTCGATCAGAATGGGGATGTCCTCCGCCCGCTCTGCCAGACTTGGCAGTCGGATGCTCACCACGTTGAGACGGTGGTAAAGATCGCGGCGGAAGCGTCCCTCCTCCACCAGCGCCTCCAGATTTTGATTGGTGGCCGAAAGCACCCGAACATTCACCTTGATGGGATCGTTGGAGCCCACTCGGGTGATTTCCCCGTTTTCCAGAACACGCAGCAATTTGATCTGAGTGGCCATGGGCATATCGCCCACCTCGTCCAGGAACAGCGTGCCGCCGTGGGCATACTCGAATTTTCCCACCCGATCCGCACAGGCATCCGTAAATGCTCCCTTGACGTGACCAAACAGCTCACTTTCCAAAATATTTTCACTCAGCGCTGCACAATTGAGGGCGACGAACGGCTTGTTCTTTCGCGGGCTGTTCTGATGGATGGCCTGAGCGATGAGTTCCTTGCCCGTTCCCGTTTCTCCGAGAATGAGTACCGTGGCGTTTGTGGGGGCGATCCGTTTGACTTTTTCCAGAACAGCGCGCATTTGCGGGCTGTTGCCCACAATGCCCTGGAATCCAAACGTTTCGTCCAGCCGGCGATGGAGTTCCACATTGGTCCGCCGGAGCTGAACACTTTCCACCGCCTTTTCGGTCACCGCCCGCAGTTGCGCCAGATCCAGCGGCTTGAGCAAATAGTTGAAGGCCCCCTCCCGCATGGCGGTGACGGCAGACTGGATCGTTCCATGACCGGTGACGAGGATGACCTCCGCTTCAGGTTGTTCCTGCTTCGCCAGCCGGAGGATATCCAAACCGTCAATTTCGTTCATCACAAGGTCCGTGATGATGACATCGAACTCCTCCTCCCGGATGAGCTTTGCGCCCTCCGGTCCTGAAGTGGCCACCCGACACCGGTACCCTTCCCGCTCCAGGGCCTCTGCCATGACCTCCGCATGACCGGGGTCATTATCGATAATGAGGATTCGCGCGGTCGGGCGGTCCTTGGCTTCAACCGCCGCTGACCTGCTTTTCTGTTCTGGGGGACTCACTCGCTCGCTCATCACTCGCTACTGTCTCTCCTGGCAATTGTCGGGGGATGGGAAGCTTGATGGTCATTTGCGTGCCGCGGCCAATTTCACTCTGGGCCGTGATACATCCGCCATGGGCTTCGATGATACGACGGGCCGTGGGCAGCCCCAAACCGGTGCCCCCGCGCTTCGTCGTAAAAAATGCGTCGAAGGCATGGGCCAGGGTCTCGGGGTCCATCCCGCAGCCGTTGTCGATCAAATCAATGACCACACCCTCGGGAGATGGCACCGTGCGGACAACCAGCTCACCCCCCTGGGGCATCGCCTGTAGGGCGTTGATCAACAAGTTTTGAAGCGCCGTCTGAAAAGCCGCACGATCCAGCAACACCGTGGGCAAATTGCTGGCCAGAAAATCCATGATGCGGATGTTTGCCTCGCGCGCCCGCGCCGCGTAGAACTGCAAGGCACGTCGGATCTCTTCATTCAAATTGGCCGGTTCCAGATTCAGCCGATCCGCCCGCGTGAATTTCAGAAAATCGTCCAGAATGCTTTGCAATCGTTCGCATTCCCGCTGGACGATCTGGATGCGGTTGAGAGCTCGCCGTTCCCGCGGGTTTTCTGAATTGACAAAATCCTCGGCCAGTAGCTCCAGGTTGAGCCGGATTGTGGAGAGGGGATTCTTGATTTCATGGGCAAGGGCACCGGCCAGGCGCGCAAGCTCTGTGTACTGGTCGATCAGGCGCTGGGAGTCATCATCTCGCACACGGGTGGAATCGCCGTCCATTGTGCCCTTCCGTCGCATGAGAAGCCCATTGCTGCCGAAGCTTGCCGCTCTTGCCTGTCGGCGGCCACACCGGTTCCCCAGAGACGCGCTACCCGCCGTTCCCTCTCATCATTCCTTGTCATCATACCGGATGCCGCCATCCTGTACAAACGGGCGTGGGCCGGGGCGGGGATACCTTGCGGATCCCTTCGGAGGGGCACGCCTGTCGTGCCCGCGGAAAGGAAATGGATGATCCAGCGTTATTCATTGGACCTGACAAGCAGGTCCCTCCGGAAAGGCGGACGTGACAAACACGTCCCTCCGGCGTTGTAGGGGCCATTCATGAATTGCCCCTACCGCGTAATCAGCGAAATACAGACCCGATAAGCACGTCCCTCCGGAATTTCTTCGGAGGGGCACGCCTGTCGTGCCCGCGGAAAGGAAATGGATGATCCAGCGTTATTCATTGGACCTGACAAGCACGTCCCTCCGGAAAGGCGGACGTGAAGCGCGGGTCCTCCGGAGAAGGTCGCGCCGGGCTGAATCTCACCCCTCTTGAGACCCTGCCGAGCTTCATAAGCCTTTACCGCGGCGGAGACAAAGGGGGATTCTCAGAGGGTGCGGCCGAACGGCAGCCTCCCCGCGCCATTCGCTGCATAATAGGGGAAGAAGAAACCGTTAGCTCTGCGTGCGCCGTCGGTGACTGGGCGGTTGTCGCCGTTGCGGCGGCTGGTGAGGGGGAGTCGTCGCGCCACTCGATGAACTGCCGCCGCCCTCCGCCTCTTTCTGTTTTTGGGCAAGTTCGCGGAGAGCGCTTTTCCGACTGAGCTTCACCCGATCCTGATCATCGATGGCGATCACCTTGACGGGAACCGTGTCACCCACCTTGCAGATGTCCGACACGTTCGCCACATATTCGTCAGCCAGTTCGCTGATGTGGCACAGGCCGTCTTTGCCGGGCAGAATCTCCACGAACGCACCGAAGTCTTTGATGCTGGTGACCCGGCCGTCGTAGATCTTCCCCACCTCGATGGTCGCTGTGACGGCCTCCACCTGTTTGAGCGCGGCCTGGGCGTCTTCCAGACTGTACGCGGCGATCGTCACCGTCCCATCGTCTTCCACCTCGATGGTGGAATTGGTCTTCTCCTGGATGCTGCGGATTGTCTTTCCACCCGGCCCGATCAACATGCCGATCTTGTCGGGATCGATCTTCGTCCGCAGCAACCGCGGCGCGAAGACCGAGATATCATCCCGTGGCCGCGAAATCACGGACAGCATCTTGCGAAGGATCTCGATGCGTGCTTCCCGGGCCTGCTCCAATGTGGCGCGGATGATGCCCTCATGAATGGAGCGGACTTTCAGATCGAGCTGGATGCCGGTGACGCCGTTCTGCGTCCCCGCCACCTTGAAATCCATGTCGCCAAAGTGGTCTTCGTCCCCAATGATGTCGGTGAGAAGGAGCCAGTTGTCGTCCGACTCTTTGATCAGCCCGATCGAAATGCCCGCCACGGGATTGCGGATGGGAACCCCGGCCGCCATCAGCCCCAAAGTGGCCCCGCACACCGTCGCCATGGAGCTGGAACCATTCGATTCCAAAATGTCGGAAATGATTCGGATCGTGTAGGGGAACACCTCCGGGTCGGGGAGGACCGGTTCCACGCTGCGCTCGGCGAGATTGCCGTGTCCGATCTCTCTCCGACTTGGTCCGCGAATCGGACGGCACTCACCCACCGAAAACGGCGGGAAATAGTAGTCCAGCATGAATTTTTTGCCGTATTCCTCCATAATGCCGTCCACGAGTTGCTGGTCCCGGGAGGTGCCCAGTGTCACGGTGATCATGGCCTGCGTTTCACCCCGCTGGAACAGGGCGGAACCATGCACCCGCGGCAGGACATCGACCTTACACGTGATCGGGCGGAGTTCTTTGACGCCCCGGCCATCCGGCCTCTTGCCGCTGAGAATGAGGTCGCGGACCACACGCCGTTCCAGATCGTGCCAGGCCCTTTCGAACTCGACGATGGGCGGCGCGCCCTCGGCCGTTGGATCGGGAATCGTCTCCAGAAGGGCCTTTTGTTTGAGTTGCTCGACCGCCTGGGCACGCTCCAGTTTCCCCGGCACCTGCTTGGCTTGCTTGAACTCTTCGTAATAGCGCTCTTTGAGCTGGTCGTACAACGGGCTGGGCGGTAGCGGCTCAAACGGATTCTTGACCGGTTGGACCTGGGCGATCAACTCTTTCTGTAGATCGATGACCTGCTTGACGTACTCGTAGGCCGCCATGATGGCGTCGCCCATCACATCTTCCGGCACTTCCTTGGCAAAGCCTTCAATCATCACGATGCCTTCGTCGGTGCCGGAGACGACCAGGTCCAGCTCGCTCTTGTCGAGCATTTCCTGCGTGGGGAAGGGCACAATCTGGCCCTCGATGAGTCCTACCCGCACCGAACCCACCGGTCCCAAAAACGGAATCGGTGATATGGCGAGCGCAGCCGCCGAACCGATCATCGCCAGAACGTCTGGGTCATTCTGGCGGTCGGCCGCCATGACCATCGCCTGAACCTGGACCTCGTCCATGAAGCCTTCCGGGAAGAGCGGGCGGATCGGCCGGTCGATCAATCGCGAGATGAGCACTTCGCGGGGCGTGGGGCGGCCCTCTCTTTTCAGAAATCCCCCAGGAAACTTGCCCGCCGCCGCATACCGTTCCCGGTAATCGCAACTGAGCGGAAAGAAGTCGATTCCCTCTCGCGGCGGGCCGGTGGTCACCGCACAGAGAACCACCGTGTCTCCATACCCCGTCAGACAGCAGCCCGCAGCCTGTTTCCCCAGTTCCCCCGTTTCAATCCATAACGTTTGGGCCCCAATACGGCGTTCAACTCGGACTTTCAATGTTGTCACCTTTCCAACAAGGTCGCTTCTGAGAGGCCGCCACACCGCCTGCCGGAAAGCTGCATCGGCGCCCGTCACCGGAACGCCCACAAATGTCGGCCGGGTGCTGCTTGCGGGGAAAATCACTTGCGGAGCTGGAGCCGCTGAATAATCGCGAAATAACGTTCTGGCGCTGTCCGCTTGAGATAATCCAAAAGCTTCCGCCGCCGACTGACCATCATGAGCATGCCGCGTCGGCTGGCGAAGTCTTTGCGATGGACCTTCAAATGCTCGGTGAGAGCCTTGATCCGCGTGGTCAGAATCGCGATTTGAACTTCGGGCGAACCGGTGTCTGCCTCGCTTGTCCGAAACTGCTCAATCAGCTCGCGCTTTTGTTCTTTGGTAATGGACATCTCAGCTCCGCACGTTCCACAAATTTCCCGTCAACCGAGCACCCGCCGGAAATTCCACAAAGGCGGTATTCGACCTCCACGCTGACAAAACCAAACCTTTCTTTCCCATCCACAACATCTCTCACCACTCAGTGTACCGCCCGGCCGTAACCCTGAAAAGGGAGCCACCGCCCCAGTTGGCCCAGTCTTGGAAGCCCGGCCAGCTCAACAAGCCCCCCAGCCGGGGCTACCAGAACCCTAATCAAAATTGCCTGCACGAGGTGTTGATCCATGCCCACCCTGCGACCAGCCATAGGTGTGGGCTCGTGGTTGCAATTCATGCATTGGCCCTAACCAATGTGTCCCGTGTGTCGTCTGTTTTTCCGGTCGGGGCAATTCATGAATTGCCCCCACCAAAACAACGCTCATTCGCGGACGGCAATCGCCGCTACAGCCCCAGCCGCCCGGCCAGGTCGTCTTGCCCTCCCACCCCAAAAAGGGCTAAACTGCCGAACATCCTGGAAATCTGGTCCCGGAGTTATCCTCACAGTGCTGGCACGGTCGCACACGACACACAACCGACACGACCTTGCCCCCTATTGTTTATGGTGATGAACAGCTATCTAGAGGGGTGCCCCATGACGTGAGGTTGTAATTTTTGATCGGGCTGTGTTCATGAAAATCCGTGGTTGGTACCTCTGGCTGGTTCCCGGTTTAGCCCCGCTTCTTTTACGGCCCACCTGGTCGGCCTGGCTGGGCAGTGTGCTTCTTTCGGCAACTTTCCACGTGGCTCTGGCCGCCACGGTGCTTTGGCCGGAACTCCTTCCGCCGGATGTGCGCAACGTTCTCTGGCTGGTGTTTTTTGGGGGATGGATCGCCGGCGTTGTGCTCTCCTGGCGGTTTGTCCGCAGGGAACAGCAACTCGCCAGCGAGCGCGAGCTGGACGACACATATCCGCAGGCGCTTCACGCCTATCTTCGGGGCGACCGCGCACTGGCCGAGTCCCTGCTCCGCAACCGTCTCCGGCAGGATCCGCAGGACGTTGAGGCCGCCCTCCTGCTGGCGTCGGTCTGGCGGCGACAGGGGCGTTTGACCGCCGCCCGGTCACTCCTTTCCAAATTGCGGAAGGTGGAACGCGCGGCCCCGTGGTTGTTCGAAATCGATCGAGAACTGGAGATTCTGGACCGGCTGTCTGCCGCCGCAGAGGAAGCCCAACGAGCAAGCAGCGAAGCGGAAGAAACCCCGGCGCCGCAATCGACGAAATCAGCCCATGCTGAAGGGACCGTGTCCTGGTCTCCGACCGCCAAGGCCGCATGACCGTTCAGGGCAACAGCCCGACGGCCGCGACCGAGTGTCCGTGAACTTCGGGCCGACACGGCGTGTCGAACCAACACCAGACGGCCCCGCCATCCGCCCCGTCGGCACGGTAGCGGAAAGCGGGGCCACACGGGCAAAAGAATTTTCGCCAGGCGACGCCTGACAACCCGGCGGCAGATATAATTCCATTGGGGGATGGTGGGAACGAAACGAAACCGGACAAAAATGATGCAAAAACGACAACATCAACTGCCAAATTGGCAGTTCGCAAAAATGGCCCGATGGGGTAAACTTTTGTGTGCCGTCCAGTCCTTTCTGCCCCGCCGGGCTATTTTTTAATGGTGACACCAGCGGGAAAGAGTTTTGGAAGCACAAACCCGGGCACCCGGGCCAGGAGACAGGAAAACGTGTCCGCACAGCCGGGAAAATACCCCGACGCAGCAAAAAATTGTGCAAAATGTTCGGCCGGAACGAGAATTGCACTACCCAGCTCGTGGTAGCCCTTTCATCCGGTCGGAAGCTGCCGTCGGCGCAACGACGGCAGTCACGCGGGAGGGCGGTGAACGGTACAATTAACGGTTAGGCAAGCAACATTGAGGCGGGATCGGACAGCCACCGCGGCCGATCACCCTCAATGAGAAACGAAAAATGAGAGGAAGGGACGACTATGTTCGAACGATTCACTGATCGCGCCCGAAAGGTCATGCAGTTGGCCAACCAGGAGGCGCAGCGGTTCAATCATGAATACGTGGGTACGGAGCACATCCTGCTCGGCCTCATCAAAGAGGGGAGCGGGGTGGCGGCCAACGTGCTGCGCAACCTGGATGTGGACCTCAAACGGATTCGCAACGAGGTCGAAAAGCTCGTCCAGAGCGGTCCCGACATGGTGACCATGGGACGGCTTCCGCTGACGCCGCGCGCCCGCAAGGTCATCGAGTACGCCACCGAAGAGGCGCGAAATCTCAATCACAATTACATCGGGACTGAGCACCTCCTGCTCGGCTTGCTGCGTGAACAGGAAGGTGTCGCGGCTCAGGTGCTGATGAATCTCGGCCTTAAACTCGAAGAGGTCCGGGAAGAGGTTCTCAACCTGCTCGGTCACGGCAGTGAAGCCGCGGAAACCCCTGATCGTTCGGGCGGATTAGGTCAGGATGAAGCGACCGCCGGTGATCCTTCCGCGCGGGCAAGCCGATCGCGGACCCCGGCGCTCGACAGCTTCGGCCGGGACCTCACCGAATTGGCCCGTCAGGGCAAACTCGATCCGGTCATCGGACGTGAAAAAGAAATCGAACGCACGATGCAGATCCTCTGCCGGCGAACGAAGAATAACCCGGTCCTCCTGGGTGAGGCAGGCGTTGGTAAAACCGCCATCGTCGAAGGTTTCGCGCAGAGGATCGTCAAGGGCGATGTCCCCGAGATTCTGCTCGACAAACGGGTGGTGGTCCTCGACCTGGCCATGATGGTCGCGGGCACCAAGTACCGCGGTCAGTTTGAAGAGCGGATCAAGGCGGTCATGAACGAGGTCCGCCGGGCGGGCAACGTCATCCTCTTCATCGACGAGCTGCACACGCTGGTCGGTGCAGGAGGTGCGGAGGGCGCGATCGACGCCTCCAACGTTCTCAAGCCGGCTCTCGCCCGTGGCGAAATCCAGTGCATCGGTGCTACCACTCTCGATGAATACCGCAAATACATCGAGAAGGATAGTGCTCTCGATCGGCGATTCCAGGTCGTGATGGTGGAACCCAACACCAAGGAAGAAACCATCGCGATCCTCAAAGGACTCCGCGATCGCTACGAGAAACACCACCACGTCCAGATCACTGACGATGCGATTGTTGCGGCGGTGGAACTCTCCAGCCGGTACATCACCGGCCGCTGCCTGCCCGACAAGGCCATCGACGTGATCGACGAGGCCGGCGCAAGGGTGCACCTGAAATCGCTGACCCGGCCGCCCGACCTCAAAGAAATTGATGAGGAAATCGAGCGGCTCAACAAGGAGAAAGAGGAAGCGGTGGCCAATCAGGACTTCGAGAAGGCCGCCAAACTCCGCGATCAGGCCGACAAACTCAAGAAAAAGAAGGCGGCCATGATGCGCGAGTGGCGCGAGAAGTCCGCTGCCGCTGACGGGATCGTGGACGCCGAGGTGGTGGCCGAGGTCGTCTCCAAGATGACCGGCATTCCGCTTACCCGGATGACCACTGAAGACTCCATCCGGTTGCTCAAGATGGAGGAGGAGTTGCACAAGCGGGTGGTCAGCCAGGACGAGGCGATCAAGTCGATCGCCCGGGCGGTGCGGCGGAGCCGGAGTGGTCTGAAAGACCCCAAGCGGCCGGTGGGATGCTTCATCTTCGCCGGGCCGACGGGTGTCGGTAAGACCCTCCTTGCCAAGGCCCTCGCCGAGTTCATGTTCGGCGATGAGGACGCCCTCATCCAGATCGACATGAGTGAGTACATGGAGAAACACAACGTGAGCCGCCTCATCGGTGCGCCGCCGGGTTACGTCGGCTACGAAGAAGGCGGACAGCTCACGGAGAAGATCCGGCGTCGGCCGTACTCGGTCATCCTCCTCGATGAGATCGAGAAGGCCCACCCGGATGTGTTCAACATGCTGCTCCAGGTGATGGAGGAAGGGCGTCTGACGGACAGCTTCGGCCGTAATGTGGACTTCCGGAACACAATCCTGATCATGACCACGAACGCGGGTGCCGAGGCGATCAAGAATGAGGCGGCCTTCGGCTTCCAGAAGCCCGACGATGACACCAGCTACGAAAACATGAAGCGGCGTGTCATCGAGCAGATCGAGAAAGTGTTCCGGCCCGAGTTCCTCAACCGGGTGGACGATATCATCGTCTTCCGGCACCTCACGCAGAAAGACCTCTGCGACGTGGTGGAACTCGAACTGGGCAAAGTCCGTCAGCGGCTGGCCGAACGCGGTCTGTCCCTCGTGCTCACCGACGAGGCCAAGAAGCTCATCATCAAGCGGGGTACGAATCTCGACTTCGGCGCCCGACCGCTGCGGCGTGCCATCGAGAACTACATCGAAGACCCGCTTGCCGAGGAGCTCCTCAAAGGTGAGTTCGAAGGCAAGGACACCATCGTGGTGAAGGTCAAGGACGTCGGCGGGAAGAAACAACTGGTCTTCGAAGGTGTGGTCGGCAAGCCGGAATTGCCTCCGCCCGGTGAAGCCAGCGCTGACGAGCCTGAAACCGCGGGCGTGTCTGGGGGCGAGTCCGGGACGCCGCCTGCCAGCCAGAACTGAGCCTTTGAACGCTTCGAGTAAAAGAGCGCGATTTCCACTGGGCGGCTTCGGCCGCCCGGTTCTTTTTCTTGCTGCACTTAACGCTTTTTCCCCGCCCTTCGTGGATTCGCCCAGGCTCCTATCGGCCACCACCTGAAGGCGCAATCGCGATGACGGCCGCTGGCATACCGATCCCAGTCATGCCCACACCGGTCGCCGAGTCACCCTCATTCCGCACGCCACGCTCAGCGTGCCCCCTGTCGCCGATTCGTGTTTGGGCTGTGATAGGCACCAGGGGCACCGCCGTTTTGGCAGCCGAGATCTGCGGGGCCATGTTTGCCTCCGCTCCTGGTCCATCCGTTCGGCTATCTTCCCGAGGAACGATCGTCTTGACCCCTTCCTGTTTCAGCAGGGCGAGAAACTCCGGCGACATCTCCCGAAGGACAATCACTTCGCTGGGTGCCTGCGGCTGACTCATGGGCCGAACGACACAGACGATCTCGTACCCGGCCGCACGTCGCCTGGCGATTTCTTCCCACGCTGCGCGCTCCTCCGCCGAAAGTCCCGTCAAAGACTCTGCTCCCGTGGACGCAACATGAGACACCGGCCTGGCCAGCGCCCGGCTAAAAGGGTCGGAAAGTTTTATTTCCTGCTGGCAAGACATGCGATCGTCGCTCCGGCTGAGAGCAATGGGCAACGGCAGCCCGGCAGCCAGAGTCATTTCTTCCGGAGAACGCGTCGGCAGCTCCTGCGAAGCAGCCGGCCGGCTGTCCGGTCCCGCCACGGACGTTCGCTGCGTTTCACCGGCGATTTCAGATACAACGTTTGCCACCTTGGGAGCCTCACCATCGGGGGACGGTATCTTGCTGGACGGCTCCCCTGCCGACCGGGCTGGTGCGGGTGGCGGTGCTGCCTGCACCAACGTCGCCGGAGCCACGGGCGTTCCGTCCGTCCGATAGACCATGGCGAGATTGAGCCGATCCAACGAGCGATGAATCTCCCGGAGGGCCAGATAGATTCCCTCGTCGAGGGGCGGATCAGCGGCGTTGCACACACCGATGAGAAAGCCCTCGCTGGAAAAGAGGCCACCTCCGCTGCGTCCCACGACGGGCGCCCGGGAGGCTTCGATGTTCGCCGGGCCCAGATACTTGTCGATCGCCGTGACCCGGCCCTTCCACACCGTCGGCGCCTGCCCCTCCCCACAGCCCACGGAATAAATGGCATCCCCAACCGCCAGTGGGTACCCCGGCGGTGCCACCCGCGCCACAACCACCGGCCGATTGGGCCGGATACTCAAAAAGCCGATGTCCAGTTTCTCATCGTAGTGAATGAGCTGTGCGGGCAGGTTTTCGACGGGCTGCGGACCGAACAGATCCACCTGAATCGGCAGTTGCCCCTTGCTTTCCCGAAAGAGATGACCACAGGTGACGATCAGGGCTTCGCCTCCTCGCGCATCGATAATCGTTCCCGACCCGGTGGACCGGCCTCGGGGATCTTCAATGCGAATCCGGACTGTGGCGGCGATGAGATCCTCCTCTGTCGGTGCCGCGAACCGACTCTGCGGATCGAATGGGGGCAGGCTTCTCCGCTGAAGACCGGCACGACTGCTCGGCGATTGCGAGGACACCGTGCAAGCACCTTCTACTGTGCTTGCGGTGGTCTGTGCGGGGATGTGTGTCGCTGCGGAACTCGGCGGCTGTTGCGGCGCCAAACGACACAGCAGCCGAAGCTGATCGAGGCTGGCCGGTCCGACAATGCGGTCCACTTCTCGCCCGTTGACAATCATCACAAAAGTCGGGACCGCGTTGATGCGAAAGCGCCGCGCCAGCCCCGGCTCTCGATCGATATTCACCTTCCGCACCGGGTAGCCAGCCCGGTGGAGCTCTTCCACCACCGGCATCATCCGCTGGCAGGGTCCACACCAGTCCGCGTAAAAATCTAAAAGGACTGTCTGACCTGCGAGTTCATCAGCTCTCAGGGAAGGAACAACCAGGATCCCCAGGCACTGCCCGAGAAGGATCATCCCTAGCAGACACCTGTGGCGCGGTGGCCGAAGTATCACACAGCGCATCGGCAAACCCTCCAGAAAAAGGTGAGAACGCCACCTGCGAATGACTTTCGAGGAGGTCGCCACCCTGGCCACCAGGTGAGCAAGTGCGATGCGAAGAGGCCGGCCAATTCCAGGACGCTGCGGACGAGAAGGCCCTGTGCGCCACGACCTGCCGGCTTGGCTGAGAGCATCGACCGTCCATGGTCACCAGATACTTGCGATCCAGGGCAACCTCCGTGTTCCCTCGACGTGCACGATCCGTCAACCGTTGCTCACGAGATCCCCTCCCGGCGGAGCCGCCGTTGGTCGTCCCTTCTGTTCCGCCCACCGGGAGACCCTCATTAAATACCACAAGGCAGCTCGCTGGCAATATCAAATTGGTGCGGCTGCCAATTCGGCAGTGAGGCGACATCGATACTGCCATTTCAGCATGGTAAAGGACTACCCACTTATGTGGGATTCTGACAAGCAAAAGAGCATTTCAGGCCGATCAAAGGCGGCAATGACGTCGCCTGGCCGACGTTGACCGTTGAATGAAGGATCTGATAGGCGGGTCCCTCCAAGAGGGCGGACGTGACAAGCAGGTCCCTCCGAGAAATCGTTCGGAGGGGCACGCTTGTCGTGCCCATTGAAAGGGAATGGGTTGTCAATTGGTTTTCATCGGGCCTGTTAAGCAGGTCCCTCCGACGTTGTAGGGGCAATTCATGAATTGCCCCTACCAGCGCACACTTGTCGCGGTCGCGGCAAAACGCCGCCAACGGCAAGGTGGTGAAGGCTCAAGCCTTCACCGAAAAGCGGCGATGAATCGCCGCACTCCATATGGAGTGCGGGGCTTTAGCCCCGCTTTCGGCGCGGGACTTCAGTCCCCGGGAAAAGAAAATGGATGATCCAACGTCGAGCGGCGGACCCGACAAGCGGGTCCCTCCAAGAGGGCGGACCCGACAAGCACGTCCCTCCGAGAAATCGTTCGGAGGGGCACGCTTGTCGTGCCCGGCGAGATGGGAGGGGATGATCCAACGTAAAACGGCGGACGTGACAAGCACGTCCCTCCGACGTTGTAGGGGCAATTCATGAATTGCCCCTACCAGCGCACACTTGTCGCGGTCGCGGCAAAACTCCGTCAACGGCAAGGTGGTGAAGGCTAAAGCCTTCACCGAAAAGCGGCGATGAATCGCCGCACTCCATATGGAGTGCGGGGCTTTAGCCCCGCTTTCGGCGCGGGACTTCAGTCCCCGGGAAAAGAAAATGGATGATCCAACGTCGAGCGGCGGACCCGACAAGCGGGTCCCTCCAAGAGGGCGGACGTGACAAGCACGTCCCTCCGAGAAATCGTTCGGAGGGGCACGCTTGTCGTGCCCGAAGAAATGGGAACAGATGATCCAACGTTGAGCGGCGGACGTGACAAGCACGTCCCTCCGAAAATGAAGGACCCGACAAGCGGGTCCCTCCGAGCGGGCGGACGTGACAAGCGGGTCCCTCCAAGAGGGCGGACGTGACGAGCGGGTCCCTCCGGGAAAAGTCCCTCCGGACTGAATCTCCCCCCTCTCAACTCCTTGCCGCCTCTCACGCGCCTTTCCCTGGGCAGAGACAAAGTGGGAAAAAGTCAAACATTCCCCTTATTGCGGCGGGGCTCATCGCCGTGTACCCTGGAAACGCCTGCCTGCAAAGTTCAAACCCTTTTTTCATCTCTCACAGAGGAGGATCACCATGCGTCGACTTCCCATCGGTCTGATAACACTCGCGGTCGTGGCACTGGGCATCTGTCCGACGTACGGGCAGGAACTCGTCATTGCGGAGGGCGGGCGCTCGCCCTACTACATCGTCATCCCTGAAAAGGCCAGCGAACCCGTACGCCATGCCGCGGATGAATTGGCCAAATTCATCCGCGAAATGACCGGAGCGAACCTCTCCATCCGGACAGACACCTTTCAACCCGCCGCCGACCACGAAATCCTGCTTGGCAACACTCGCCGATTGCAGGAGCTGGGCATCCAGATTGATTGGCAGAAGCTGGGCAAGGAAGGTTACACCATCAAGACGGTCGGCCAACGGCTCATCATTGCCGGTGGCGAGCCCCGGGGCACGCTTTATGGGGTTTATGGTCTGCTCGAAGATCACTGGGGATGCCGCTGGTTCACCCCGGATTGCAGCCGAATTCCCCATCACGATCGGCTCACCATCGGACCTCTCGATGAAACCATCGTTCCCAAACTGGAATACCGGGAGCCGTTCACCTATGATTGCTTCGACGGAGACTGGTGTGCCCGCAATCGCGTCAACTCCTCCTCGGGAAGGCTGGGCCCGCAGCACGGCGGCAAGATACGGTTTGGAAACGGGTTTTTCGTCCACACCTTCAATCGGCTGGTTCCCCCCGAAAAATATTTCGACGAACATCCCGAGTATTTTGCACTTGTCAAAGGCAAACGGCTGAAGGAGCGCACGCAGCTCTGCTGCACCAACGAGGATGTCATCCGAATCGTCACGGAAGAGATTCTCAAGGCAATGGAGCGCGATCCCGAGGCGTTCGTGTTTTCGGTTTCCCAGAACGACTGGTACAACTACTGCGAATGCGAAAAATGCCAGGCCCTGGCCAGGGCCGAGGGAAGCCAGATCGCGCCGGTACTTCAGATGGTCAATCGCGTGGCGGAGGCCGTGGAGAAACGCTTCCCCGACAAGGCCATCGAAACGCTGGCCTACCAGTGGACGCGGAAGCCACCCAAAACGATGCGTCCCCGACCCAACGTGATCATTCGGCTGTGCTCCATCGAGTGCTGTTTCGCCCATCCGCTGGCCACCTGCGACCTGCCGGCCAACAAGGCGTTCGTGGAAGACCTGCGAGGCTGGGCGAAAATCTGCAACCGGCTGTGGGTGTGGGACTACGTTACCGACTTCCGGCACTACCTGCTGCCGTTTCCCAACCAGCGGGTCCGCAATGACAATATCAAACTCTTTGTAGAAAACAACGTGAAAGGAATTTTTGAACAGGACACCTACAACACACCCAACAGTGAACTGGCGGCACTCGGCGGCTATATGACTGCCAAGTTCCTCTGGAATCCCGATTATGATGAAAACCTGGCCATGAACGAGTTCTTGGAAGGCTACTATGGGGCGGCGGCTCCGTTCATCCGCCAGTACATCGACGCTCTCCACGATCGCGTGGAAAAGGAAAACATCCATTGCAGCATCTGGATTCCTCCGACCCATCCCCACCTCACGGACGAGCTGCTGGTGGAAGCCAACCAACTCTGGCAGAAGGCGGAGGAGGCGGTCCACGATGATCCGACGCTGCTCAAACGGGTGAAGATCGGTCGGCTGAGTGTGGATTACGCGATTCTGGAGCGTGCCCGGCTCGCCCCACAGAAAGAGCCGCTGGCTTCACTGGCCAAGCAACGCTTTCGGCCATTCGTGGAGCTGATTCCCGTGGCAGGAATCACCCGACTGAATGAATGGAACCCCCTCAACCTGGAGGATTACCGGACTAAACTGGCAGACGCGCTGGGACTGGAATCGCGGTAAGGTTTTTGCAATAATAAGAAGTCGTCCATTGCCCCAGCCCCCAGGAGCAGCCGCGGAGTGCCCGCCTTCGCGGCTGCTCCGCTTTTGCAGGCCGATGTGTCCCTGCGGTGATCACGCCGATGACGTCTTCGGAACAGTCCCCCTTTCCCGCCAGCGATGCCACCACGCCGATCGCCCGGTTGCGCGAGATCGTCGAGAAATTCGTCCAGGAACGGTCATGGGAGCCGTTCCATACACCCAAGAACCTCGTCATGGCGCTGGCCGTGGAAGCCGCCGAACTGATGGAACATTTCCAGTGGCTCACGCCGGAGCAGGGAGAAGCGGTCGCCAGGAACCCTGAACAGCGGGAAGCAGTGGCCGACGAAATGGCCGACGTCTTCTGCTATCTGCTGGCCCTTTCCAGCCGATTGGGGATCGACCTCACGACGGCTGTGTTGCGAAAGATGGAAAAGAACGTCCAGAAATACCCAGCCGAGATTTACCGGGGGTACTTCGGACCCGAGGATCCTCGCTGGCCGGGTCCAGGCAGCAGTTCTGCCTCGCAATAATCCCAGGGATTAGCAACCGATTTTTCGCACCGCCAACGGCTCTCTGCCCCGGGGCGAATTCGGCCGGGTTCGACCCATCCCAACTTTCCTCCGCTCGGGAAAAGGCCTGAGAATTTGGGCAAGGTTTTGAGAGCGGTGAGCTTCCCCTCGGAGGGACCTGCTTGTCAGGTCCGCCTCTCAACATTGGAGCATCCATTGCCTTTCCCCGGGGACTGAAGTCCCGGGGGGAAAGCGGGGCTAAAGCCCCGCACTCCATGGAGTGCGGTGATTCATCGACGGTTTTCGGTGAAGGCTTCAGCCTTCACCACCTTGCCGTTTGCGGGGTTTCGCCGCGACCACGAAAGCGGTCCATTTGTAGGGGCAATTCATGAACTGCCCCTACAACGCCCAAGAGACCTGCTCGTTAGGTCCGCCGTTCAACGTTCGACCATCCATTCCCGTTCATCGGGCACGACAAGCGTGCCCCTCCGAACGATCTCCCGGAGGGACCTGCTTGTCAGGTCCGCATTCCGCTGACTACACGGTAGGGGCGATTCATGAATTGCCCCTACCCGAATTCCTGAAGTGTTTGTACCGCCATCTGCCACCTCACTGGATCAAGCGCACTTCGACGTGGATTGAATTCGCAAAACTTGCGCCTATACTTATGTAAACGAAATGTTGAGATTAATTCCACGGCACTTTTCCCAGAACATTAATCACGAGCTCCGTTTGCCGGGTAAGCGTCTGCTTATCGAAAGCGGACGGCGATGTTTTTTGCCCACCCTGTGGAGCTTATCCGAACATTCCCACCACGGTGATATAAACGGGGCTTCTCGCCACCCATCACCGCTGGTCCTGTACAATTCACCCAGCCATCGGTCGATCTGGCCGAACAGAGGAGACTATTCCCTATGAAACAAGCCATGGAAGAACTGCAAAACGCCATTCTTGAGCATGTCCGGTCGCCCAAGTATCAACCCGTCAAACCGCGGGCGATCGCCAAAGCCCTGCAAATCCCCAGTGAAGAGGCCCACCTGGTCAAAAAGGCGGTCAAGGAGCTGGTCAAAGCCGGCCTGCTCGAATTTGGATCGGGACATCTGGTTTACCTGGCCGGTCAGCGCAAAACCGAAGATTCCCCGTGTCGGGGTGGTGAAGTCATCGGCATTTTCCGCCGCAAAGAGGCCGGACACGGATTTGTTCGACCCAAGGCCAAACCGGGCGACACCGAGCCTCCCGAAGACATCTTCATCCCGGCAGACTGGGCAGGGGACGCCTCCACGGGCGATCTTGTGCGGGTGCGGCTGGCCCATCGTCGTCGCCGCGGAGAACGCATGCTGGCCGGTCAAATCGTGGAAATCCTCGAACGACAGAATTCCCGTTTCGTGGGCACCTATTTTGAGCACGACGGGCAGGGTTTTGTCCAGGTGGACGGGACCGTATTTGCCCAGCCGATCTACGTGGGGGATCCCGGCGCCCGAGGTGTCCGACCGGACGACAAGGTCGTTATTGAGATGCTCCGTTTCCCCAGCCATCATCGGAACGGAGAAGGCGTGATCGTGGAGGTGCTCGGTCCATTGGGAAAGCCGGGGGTGGATACCCTCACGATCATGCGGGAGTTCAATCTGCCGGAAGAGTTTCCGCCGGAAGTTCTGGAAGAAGCCCGGGCCCAGGCGGCGATGTTTGAAGAGACAATTCCCCCCGACCGCTACGACGCCACCCACGAAACAACGATCACCATCGACCCCGAGGATGCCCGTGATTTCGATGATGCGATTTCCCTTGAGCGTCGCGAGGACGGCACGTGGGTGCTGGGTGTGCACATCGCCGATGTGGCCTACTTTGTCCCTCCCGGCTCGGCCATCGACCGAGAGGCGCGGGAACGGGCAACCAGCGTCTACTTGCCCGACCGCGTCATCCCCATGTTGCCGGAATTGCTCTCCAACGGCCTGGCGAGTTTGCAACCCGGCAAACTCCGGTTCACGAAGTCGGTTTACATTGAATACACCCCCGACGGCGTCAAAACCGATGTGAAAATTTACCGGTCGGTCATCCGCAGCGACAAACGCCTCACCTACGAGCAGGTCGACGCATTTCTGGAAAATCCGGAAGCTTACAAGAAAGCGTGGGGCACAAAAGTCCATGATCTCCTCCTGCGGATGCGCGACCTCGCCCGCATTCTCCGCCAGCGACGACGCGAACGGGGAGCCCTGGAACTTGTCATGCCCGAGGTCAAGGTGAAGCTGGATCGTCGCGGCCGGGTGATCGGCGCGCATCTGGTGCCGAACACGGAAAGCCATCAGATGATCGAGGAATTCATGCTGGCCGCCAATGAAAGCGTGGCCGAGACGCTTCGCGATCGCGGCTGGTTGTTTCTGCGACGAATCCATAAACCGCCGGCCGAGCGCAAGCTCCGCCTGCTGCGGGAATTTGTGGAGGCACTCGGATTTCCTCCTCGCGATCTGGAGGACCGTTTCGGTCTGCAGGGACTGCTGGAGTACGCCACGGGCAAGCCCCAACAGTATGCGGTCCACTACGCAGTCTTGCGATCACTTCAGCGGGCCATCTACAGCCCTCTGGAAGAAGGCCATTACGCCCTGGCGAGCGAGTGCTACTGCCACTTCACGTCGCCCATCCGGCGGTATCCCGACCTGACGATTCACCGGCTGGTGGACGCCCTCCTGCTGGGGAAGAACCCGCGGATCAATCCCGCGGAACTGGTTGCTCTTGGTGAACATTGTTCGGATCGGGAAGAACGTGCCGAGGCGGCAGAGCGGGAGTTGACGCGATTGAAACTCCTCTCCTTCCTCAGCGAGCGAATCGGCATGGAGATGGAAGGGATCATCACCGGCGTCGAAAAATATGGGCTGTTTGTCCAGGGAGTTGCTCTTCCCGCGGATGGCTTCATCCCCGTGGAAGCCCTCCAGGACGACTACTACGATTACGATCGCACCTCACACTCCCTGGTCGGCCGGCGCAAGGGCAATCAGTTTCGGCTGGGAGACCTTGTCCAGGTGGCGGTGGCGCATGTCGATCTGGAACGCCGCCAGCTCGATTTTCGGCTCATCGCCCACCGCGGTCATCCCACGCCGGGGATCGTGGAAGAATCCCTGGCCGGATTTCATAATGGCAAAAAGGCGACCAAGAAAAATCGGCACCGCTCGCTATCTCAACGGGTTAACGGGACGGAGATGAGCACACGGCGTGCAAACAAAGCGGGCGGCGGACGTTCTGCGAGAAAAAAGTCAAAATAAACTACGGCTCCGGTGCTATGGGATTATGGGGAACGTCGCATGAAGACGGAGCGGATTCTCGATTTCCGCAGTGACACTGTCACCCGACCAACTCCCGGGATGCGGGCGGCGATGGCAGCCGCCGAGGTCGGCGATGATGTCCTGGGCGATGATCCCACCGTCCAACGGCTCGAGGAGCGTGTCGCCGAGCTCCTCCACAAGGAAGCGGCCCTCTTTGTCCCGTCCGGCACGATGTCCAATCTCATCGCGGTACGGCTCCACTGCCGACCCGGCGACGAGATGATCTGCGAGGCAGATTCCCACATCTACAACTACGAACAGGGCGGTTACGCCCAAGTCTGCGGGGTTGCCGCTCGACCCGTCCAGGGCTACTGGGGCGTCATTCAGCCCGAGCAACTGGAAGGACTGATTCGCCCGCAAAATGTCCATTTTGTGCGTACGCGGCTGCTCACTTTGGAAAACACCCATAATCGCGGGGGAGGCCGCGTCCAGCCGTTTTCGCTCGTGGAAGCACTGACCGGCTGGGCACGCCGGAACCACCTGGCCCTCCATCTGGATGGAGCACGGCTGTGGAATGCTTCGGCGGCTACAGGAATCCCCCTTCATGAGTGGGCCCGACTTTTCGACACCGTCAACGTATGTTTCAGCAAAGGGCTCGGGGCGCCGGTTGGCTCGGCCTTGGCGGGTCCCAAAGACCTGATCACCGAAGCGCGACGCCATCGCAAGGTGCTCGGTGGTGGCATGCGGCAGGCGGGCGTCCTTGCCGCGGCTGCGCTCTATGCCCTGGACCACCACATCGACCGGCTCGCCGAAGACCACGCCAACGCCCAACGACTTGCCGCAGGATTGGCGGAAATCCCTTTCCTCACCCCCATGCCCATCCCGGTGGAAACCAACATTCTCCTCTTTGACGTGTCACCAGAATGGGGCACAGCAGCCCAGCTTTCCCAGATTCTCAAAGAGCATGGCGTGCTCATGCTGGCTACCGCACCGCAGCGGATTCGGGCGGTCACGCATCTGGATGTCACCGCTCGCGATGTGGACGAAGCGCTGGGGGTCCTTCGCCATGTCATGGGTGGGTACCGCCCGTGCCGAAATTCACCTTGATTGAGGGGGGCGGTTCCCCGTAAGCTTGTCAGCCAGGCAGAGAAACCGTTGGCCCATCCGAGGAAAAGGCGTCCGCGTTTATGCCATCGGGGAAACGTTGCGGCATGTGCAGGGAAGCATCGCGCATGGCGACAGGCTCGAGGGAAATTCAACTCGTCATCAAACGGATCTTTGACGTCGCGGGAGCTGCAGTCGCACTTGTGCTGCTGGCACCGCTTTTGGCAGTTATTGCCCTGGCAATCTGGACCACCATGGGTCGGCCCATTCTCTTTCGCCAGGTACGGCCCGGTCTGCACGGTCGCCTCTTCACGCTCTACAAGTTTCGCACCATGCGGAATGCGTTCCGTCCCGACGGCACACCGCTTCCCGATGCAGAACGCCTGACGCCACTGGGACGTTTCCTCCGCCGTTTCAGCCTGGACGAACTCCCTGAATTGTGGAACGTCCTGCGGGGGGATATGAGTCTCATCGGACCGCGACCGCTGCTTGTGGAATATCTGCCCCGCTACACCCCCGAACAGGCCCGCCGCCATAACATGCGGCCTGGGATCACGGGCCTGGCGCAGGTCATGGGGAGGAATGCCCTTAAGTTCAGCGAGCGGCTGGCTTACGACGTTTACTACGTGGACCATTTCAGTCTTCTTTTGGACCTGAAAATTCTGGCGCTGACACTCTGGAAAGTGCCCACCGGAATGCTTTTTGACGGGGCTGGCCAGGATGTCAAAGTAGTCGACGATCTGGGGCTGCATCCGGGACGGGAAGACCTCACCTGGAAGCTCTCCGGAGGCGTCACCATGGGAGAACTTTCGACCAATTTTCTTCACAACCAGCAGAGCGATTCCTCCATGGAAACGGCCTCGCAATCCCGAGAAACCCCTCGGCATGAGAACCGCCGGGCTGCCTGAGGAGTTTTCCATGCGTAACGCAGTTCGTCCCAATGTGCTGGTCACCTGCGGCGGCAAGTGGGTGGGGCACATTCTCCAGCTTCGCGAAGCTATGCAGGAAATTCCTGAGTTTCAGACAGGCAGGATTTATGTGGCCGATCGCGAAGCCGTCACACCGGCAGGGGCGTTCGCAGATGGGGCCTTCCAGGTCCCCCCGATTGCCGATCCTTCCTATCCCCGCATTCTGCTGGAACTGTGCCGGCGTCACGAAATCGGGGTCGTCATTCCAATCATTGACATCGATGTTCTGGCCCTCGCGCCTTACCGGGAACACTTTGCAGAGATCGGCGTCGCACTGATCACACCGCCGGTTCATGTGGCGGAACTGTGTTTTGACAAACTCCGCTTCGGCGAATGGGCGATGCGCCGTGGAATTCCCGTGCCCAGGGTTTTTCAGCCAACTGATCTGGACCAGGCTCCCTTTCCCCTGTTCGCCAAACGGGCGCGGGGATTTGGCTCGATCGGCGCCCGGCTTTGCCACAACAGAGAGGAAGCACGGCAGGTGCTCGCCGACCCTGCCATGTTTCTGGAGGAATTTATCTCGGGCACGGAATACAGTGTGGACGGCTACATCAATCGCGCCGGCCATCTTATCGTGCGGGTGGTGCGGATCCGAGAGAAGGTGGTGGGTGGCGAGGCGTTTCGCTCCTGCACCGTCCGAAATGAGGCAGTCGCCGGGGTGGCGGACCGTGTCCTCGCTGCATTGGCTCACGAAGGCCATCGCGGGCCGGTCAATGTCCAGATCATTGCAGGTGAAAAGACTGCCGTCATTGACGTGAATCCTCGGCTGGGTTCCGCGGTGGTGCTTTCCAATCAGGCCACTGGCGGGCGACTACTCCGGTCGTTGCTGCTGGAAAGCCTTGGGCAGACTGCTCAGGGCAATCCCGACGACTATATCGCGGACCTTCATTTGTGGCGATTCCTGGGCGATCTGTTCTATCACGGAAACGAGATCATCAAAACCTACCCGGCAGCCACTGCCAGAACACCGTCGCCCTCGGAAGTTCCTCGGGGGAATGACTCAGATAGCGACGCGGTCCAAGGATTGTCCCATGGACACACGGCCGAGTTAGTTTTCCGCCCCCATTGCTTCCACCAACCATGCAGAGAGCCTCAGAGCGATGAGCTGTCGCGAAATCGCCCCTCATGACCGATTGCAGAAGACCCGACCGATGATCGAGGCGATTATTTTCGACCTGGACGATACCCTTTATCCTGAAATCGCGTTCATCCGCAGTGCCTTCGCGACGGTGGCAGAATTTCTCGCCGATCGCGGAATTGGGTCCCCGCATCAGATTCTGTCCCTGCTGGAACACATCCACTGGGAAATCGACCGGGACCGCGTCTTCCAGCACGCGGCGCGACGCCTGAACTTCGATCCAGGCTGGATTCCCCAGCTCGTTCGCATGGTGCGATCGCATGTTCCCAAAATAGAGCTGCCCCCCGAGACCCGCGAGGTTCTCGTCGAGCTCTGCCGTCATTTTCGGCTGGGCATCGTGACGGACGGTCATCGGGAGGTCCAGCGAAGAAAGCTCGCCGCTCTGGATCTGGCCTCCATGGTGGATGTCATTGTCTGCACCGACGAACTGGGCCGCCCGTTCTGGAAACCCGATCCGCTCCCTTTTTTGACCGCCTGTCGCGCGTTGAAAACTGAGCCCATGCGGGTGGTGTTTGTAGGCGACCACCCACGACGCGACATTTGGGGTGCCGCCCGGCTGGGCATGAAGACCGTTCGCATTGTGCGATACGACGGCTACTTTCGTCACCACCCCGACCTCGCGGAGGCCCCTCCGGACTACCGCATCACGCATCTTTCAGAATTGATCGATTGTCTTGATATCGTGCCCAGAAGCAGTCGCCATGAGCGCAGGGAATATCTTCTTGAAAACGCTGCGTAAGATTTATGCATGGTTCGAATACCCGCACCGCTTCCTCGCCGTGCGTGACGTCCTTTCCCGGCCCGGGGCCACCGTTCTCGACATCGGTTGCGGCAACCACAGCCCTTCCCTCACGAAACGGTACTTTCCTTCCTGCCGGTACGAGGGAGTGGACTGCCAGATGTGGAATCGAGATGCCGCGGACGAGGCGGCCATGGACCGTTTTTTTCCGCTGGATCTCGATCAACCGTCAGCCCTTACTTCTATTCCCGATGCTGTTTATGACGTGATCTTTTGTTCCCACGTGCTGGAGCATCTGCGTCAGCCGGTCAAAGTGTTCCAGGGCCTGCTGCCAAAACTGCGTCCCGGCGGCCTGCTCTATGTCGAGGTCCCTTCTGCCCGGTCCCTCCGCTTCCCGCCCGCCCGCAACGGATGGTTTGGCATCCGCGGATGCCTTAATTTCTGGGACGATCCCACCCATCGGAGCCTGGTGTCTTTACCCCAATTGATGGAAATTGCCCAGGGGCACCGGTTGACCATTAGACAGGCTGGCAGGCGATTTCTGTGGCGCCGGGTGCTCTTCTTGCCCTGCTACATGCTGGCGGGAATTGTGCTCCGCGGCTACATCCCAGCCAGTGTCGTGTGGGACGCCGTGGGGTTCGCCGAGTACTTTGTCGCGCAGGCCCCTCCATCCGCGATTGCCCTTCCCGCCCCGCACTTCGACACGGCGGCTGTCCGCGTGGAAAAGAATATCGGCCAGCAAAGCCAGTGAAAGCCTGGTCCGTCCGGCCGGGCATCAACCGGAGAGTCCGCGCAACCTGTTTCCCGCTTGAAAGCTCGCCGTCCAACTTCACCGTTGCAGCCATCCGAAAAGCCAGAAAAGATACGCCACCGGCGCCGCCATCAGGGACGAGTCGATGAGATCGAGAGCCCCACCGAGGCCGGGCAGGAGACGGCTGGAGTCCTTCTGCTGGGCATCTCGCTTGATGAGAGACTCTGCCAGGTCGCCAATCATTCCCACGATAGCCAGCAGGACGCCGTACAGAAGGCACACCTGCCATCGCGGCCTAATTGTCTCCAGTCCAAACAGCGGCAATAGCCAGTAAAACGCCACAAATGCCCCCGTGACCCCGAACACGACGGCCCCCACCGCCCCTTCAATCGTCTTTTTGGGGCTGAGCTGCGGGGCCATCCGATGACGCCCCAGAAATTTGCCCACCGCAAACGCCCCAGTGTCGCCCAGTTTGACAATCATCAAAAAGGACGCCAGGGCCTCCATCCCAAAGGCCATCCGCAGTTGCACCAGGAAATTGGCCAGCAGCCCAATGTAACACACCGCGTACACCGTGCCGGCCACATTGATGTTGGCACTTCCCGGACGGCGGTAGCGCTGCATTTCCACCAGGAAAGCAAGAAAAACTGTTCCCGCCAAAGCCATCATGGCAGCCATGCTCGAGACGGCCGCGATATCCCACGACCGCACAAGTCGATCAGGATGAGCGGCTTCCCAGCGTTGCCAGAACAGGGCCATCCCCCATGTGGCGCTGATCGTGAGGAAATTCCCCAGATGCACAAGCCAGGCCAGGGGTGCCACCCCCGCACCTCGACAAAGCGCCACAATCTCGTTCCCTGAAAAAAACACAAGCACGACGAGGGCTGGAAATAACCACAACCCGTCCGGTGTGCCGGCATTCACATCAAGCCAGCACAACACCAGGGCAACGCCCGCCAAGAAACTACCAAAAACGATTCGCTGCGCAAGCGGAGACATAGCAATGGCAATTCCATGGATGACGTGGCAGGGTAAATCGTCATCGTGAACGATTTCGACACCCTACGCAAGACGGGCAGAGGATGCCCATTCGCACCCCGAATCTCCGCACCCTCCGCACTCCGCACCTTTGGAAAGACCTGTGCGATGCCACCGGGGCAATGTGTTGGTAGGGGCAATTCATGAATTGCCCCTGCCGTTTACCCGGCAACTGAACCGAGCATGGGAGCCCGGTCGAAGCAATGGATTCTCCCAACGTTCGGGATTCTCCCAACGTTGGAATGTGGCTCCAACAAGCCGGTTCTTCCGCGATGTCCTTCGGAGGGGCACGCTTGTCGTGCCCGAGGAAAGGGAATGGATGATCCAATGTCAAACTGCGGACCTGACAAGCAGGTCCCTCCGAGGGATGTTTCGGAGGGGCACGCTCGTCGTGCCCGAGAAGATCGGATAGATCATCTATTCCGGAACAGTTTCCTGCCGGCCGAGGATCGATCGGTCTCAACTCCCCCGCACAATTTGGGAATGAAGACTCTCCTGTCGCCGGGCTTGCCTTTGCAGGGGTGACGGCGGTTTGAAATGGTCCCCAAAAGGAAACGCTGCTCACACCGTAAATTCCCGCAGCCAGTCCTCAAGAAGAGCCATTTCCTCATCCAATTGGCGAAGCTGTTGGAGAAACTCGGGAAACTGCTGCTTTGTTTCGTAATGAGGGATCTTTTTCAGTTCCTGGGCTGAACCGGGCAAGACATATTTTTGCGGATCAATACCGCGAGTCGCTGCTCGCTGGTAAAGCCATTCTTCCAGTCTCGGGCACAGAATGATGCCCCAGCGGTTCGATCCGTCCCTGTGTTCAAGCAGGATCAAACCTCCGCCGCGCTTTATCTCTCGGTAATTTTTCAGTTCGGAAGGCTGGGCCGCATGAGGATCCTGATCGACCAGTCCAATCCCCGCTGGTTGCTGTCGCAGTTTGTTGAGGACCTCGCGTTTACATTTAGCGTGGCGAACGTGTCGCCGTCGCACACCCAGGCTGTGGACCAGCTTCTCATCCGCAAAGCACTCGACGTAGAGCATCAGTCAGCCTCCAGCACAGCGTCCAATCCGAGAAAAGGATCCGCATCCAGAAGCCGACTGATTTGCTCATCGGTCAAAGCCGTCGCCCTGGTTTCATAGTCCTTGTACTGGACAGCGAAAACCGCGACTTCGTTGCGATTGGCTTTTTCCAGTACCGCCGTGAGGAGATACGGATTGTGGGTCGCGATGAAATATTGGTTGGACGAGTCGGCCGCAATCTGCTCGCCGAGATATTTGGTGTAGTACGGAAAGGCATGGGCCTCCGGCTCCTCAAACACCAAAACCGCATCGCGATTGGAAGCCATCGCGACGTAATAAAAGACAATCCGCTGAAGGGTCTCGGAGGTGGAAACAAAGGGAAAACTGATAGCCATTCCGTTCTGCTGTTTCTGCAACTCGAACCTGCCCTCCAGCGGCTTAACGACGAGCGAAAAGCCGTAGGGACGGTACAACTCGGCCACCCATTCTCGCAGAACCTTCGAACCAGAAATGACGGCAAATAAATTTTCACCGTCTGGAGCAATGAGAGGACCAGGTACAGTCATGGCTGAATCTGAAAGTCGAAACCGATACTTGCGAATCAAGGAGAGTTCGTCACGTTTGGTCTTCTCCGCGCTTAGGCCTGTGCCACCGAACCCAGAAATGCGCCCCATTTGCTGAGAACCGTAGAAGAAGCAGAACTGTTGATTTTCCAATCGCAACGAAAGCACCCCAGAAGGCTTTCCTCCAAATTCAATCCGCACGGCTTCGTCCGTAATAAAATCAAAAAAGAGATGCTGGGGGTGCGAAGCTCGCACGAAACCGGAAAGGTTCGTCCTATTGCTTCCGCACCAGGAGAGCAGCCCCAGGGCTTCTAAGATATTGGATTTACCGGTATTCGGCCCGCCGATGAAAAGATTCACTCGCCGGCACTCCAGCTCCAAATACCGGATGGACTTAAACCGCTCAATCTTCAGGTGAGTCAGCATATCGACCTCTCTACTTCGACAAGGCCCTGTAGGACAGCACCATTTGAGCCGCTGGGAAACCTTGCCCTCCCTTAACTCGAAATAGTATCGCTGCAAAAACCGGAACCGACCATGCTATAAGAAATCTGTCGGTATAATTCGAAAGACCGCGCGCTGCGATGCCCCGGAGTGGTGGTCTTTCCTCGGATCGAAACGGGAACACAAGATGATTCGGCGGACGGCCTGGCACGCTGCCCTGCCCGTCATTTTATCTCCTCTTCCCCTGCAAGGTGAGCGGAATGTGCCCCTTGCCGCCGCCCTCCAATTACCCGCAATCAACGGGCAATGAGTCCCAAATCGAGTCCAAAAACCCAGAGCATGATACCCAGAATGATGGCCAGCCCGAGGTAGGAAAGCCCGACATAAACCGCTTCGCTGGGCGGCTTGCCGCGGATGGCCTCGTACAGCAGAAAGACCATATGGCCCCCGTCCAGCACAGGAATGGGCAGGAAATTGACGACCGCCAGGTTGGCACTCAGAAGGGTGAGGAAGAGGAGGAATCGCCCCGTGCCCTGAGACGCCACGCGATAGGCCGTCTGCACTAGGCCAATCGGCCCGACAAGTGCCCGCGGTGACACATCTCCCCGAGTCAACCGATTGAGGATGCGATAGATCAGCGTCACTGAGGTCCACGTTTCACTGGCTCCCATTTCGATGGCCTGGAAAAAGCCGCCAGCCCGCATGTGAAACGTCATCGGCTGAAAGAGGAGCTGCCGATCGGGAAAGTACCAGTCGTTTCGCACATGAGGCTCCAGGCGAACAGTCAACTCCTGAGGTGCCGCTTCCGGATCAGACGCATCACCGTGAGATTTCTCACTCCCTTTTGCCCGGCGGAGTACGAGTTCCACCTGTGTCCCAAGCGGAAATTTCTGCAATTCATGGAAAAACGTGGCCCAGGTGGCCTTGTTGTTGCCACGCTGAACGTCGAACCGGACCTCGAGTTCCGATTCCACTGCAGGCGCGTCGGCATTCTGAACGTTTGCCCGGGGCGAGATGGTTTTGGCCGCCACAATCACGTCGCCAGGCTGGATATCGGCCTCGGCCGCGGGTGATTTTGGCCGAACTGCTCGCACCCGCGGAAGGATCTCAACGGCGATTCCAAGCTGCGGGATTTCCCACGGGCTATCGGGGGTGTATAGTTCGGCGAAAGAGCTGGCCAACCGAGCCGGGACCGTCACGCTGTGATTCTCTCCCGGCGGTGCTGTGTGGGGGGAATCTTTCAATGCCCTATCGTCCTCAGCGAAGGCTGGCTCTTCCTGTGCGGAGCGACGAATGGAGAGGACAACTGGAACATTCGCACCTTGCCGCTCCCGAAGCGTCTTCTGCAGGACATAGGGAAGCTCGAGAAGATCGCCGTCCCAAACGATGTCGGCGGGACATTCCACCGCAACGAGTTCATCCCCCGGTTGAATGCCAGCCTGTGCTGCCGGCGAGTCGGCCTGGACGGCCACAATCCGCCCATATTCCAGGACAAGCCCCAAATCCCGCACGCTGGAAGGATCGAGACGCAGCGTGACTTTTTTCGCCTCATTCCCCTGCGTGTGTGGTTCCTCTGGAGATTCGAGAGTGATCTCCACAGACTGGCCCCAGGTCAGCGCCCACTGGCGATGCAACTCGGCATAATCGGCGATGGGGCGATCGTTAACGCGGACGATCTTCCATCCCGGTTTCAGTTGGTCGCCGAGCGCGGCAGCGGGACTTCCTGGAAAACAGGGAGGATCTGCCAGCTCTGTGGTGAATGCGTTGGACACACCAATCGTGGGGATCACGCGAATGCGGTCGGGCACGATCCGCACGTCAAAAACGCTTTTTTCGAGTTGGTCGGCCGCGGATCTGCCGAGCCGCTCCACGGTAAGAGCGACTTCTGCTCCACGGCGTGTGAGGGGGATTGTCTGCTGGATGTCCTGAAATCGCATTGTTTGCCTACCGTTGATGGCGATGATTCTGTCGCCCGGCTGAATCCCCGCTCGCCATGCACCTTCCCCCGGCGCAACCTGTCCCACCGTGCAGGGGAACTCATCCACTCCGATAGCGAAGGCAATGACGGCCACGATGAACGCGAAGATGAGATTCATGATCACCCCGGCGGAGATGATCGCCATTCGCTGGGGAACACTTTTGGCGAGGTAACTACGGGGATCATAGAGGGCCGCCTGAGCTGCCGCCACAGTTACTCCCTCTTCGCTGATGACGGCGTCCGGGGCCAGCCCCGCCGACCTGGCACGCTCGAATTCCTGACGCAGCCGCGCCGGATTGTCCTCCTGCCCGAGCATTTTCACGTATCCGCCCAGGGGAAGAATACCAATCCCATATTCGGTTTCACCCCAGCGGAACCGCGCAATCCGTAGCCCAAAGATATCGAATCCGAGATAAAACTTCTCGCATTTTACCCCGCACGCCTTGGCCACCAGAAAATGGCCGAGTTCGTGAACAAAGATGATCAGTCCCAGCCCCACCACGACCATCAGCACGTAGAGCCAGGCCGATCCTGCTAAAAAAGCCACGAGTATGAAGCTGGTCAGGTCCAATGTGCAATCTCCCTTCGGGCCCAGGAATCCAACTCAAAAATGCGTTCCAAGGTCGGTTCAGGATCAAACGGATGGGATTCCAGCACTGCCTCGCAGGCCGGAACAATCTGGTCGAACCGAAGCCGCCCCTGTAAAAAGCATTCTACCGCCGCCTCGTTGGCTGCATTGAGGACAGCCCCCGCCGTCCCCCCGCGGCGAGCCGCTTCGAGCCCCAGCCGAATAGCAGGAAAACGCTCCGGATCCGGCGGCTCGAAGCGAAGATCGAGAACCTGCGTCCAATCGATTTTTCGCGCAATTCCAGGACAGCGCTCCGGATAATACAGCGCATATTGAATGGGAAGCCGCATGTCCGGCGGACTGAGCTGGGCAATCACCGAACCATCCACAAATTCCACCATGGAATGGACAATCGACTGGGGATGGATCACCACCGCGATCTGCTCGGCGGTCACACCAAACAGCCAGCGGGCCTCGATGATCTCCAGGGCCTTGTTCATCAAGGTGGCAGAGTCCACCGTAATCTTGCGGCCCATCTTCCAGGTGGGGTGCGCCAGAGCTTCTTCCACCGTGACGGAGGCAAGCTCTTCCTTTTTTTTCGTGCGAAACGGCCCGCCACTTGCCGTCAAAATGATGCGCCGAACCTCCTTCGGCTGACCGCTCCGCAGCGCCTGGAAGACGGCGGAGTGCTCGCTGTCCACGGGGAGAATTTGGGCACCCGTTTGCTGCGCCAACTGCGTGATAAGCGGCCCTGCCACGACGAGACTTTCCTTATTAGCGAGGGCCACGGTTTTACCGGCCTCCACGGCCTTCCACGTCGCTCGCAATCCGGCTATTCCCACATACGCGGAGAGGACCCGATCCACTGTCGGCGAGCTGACAGCCTCCAGCACGGCCTCCTCCCCGACGCGGAGTTCCGTCTCTGGCGGTAGATTCCAAACTCCGTGCCGCCTCGCCGCTTCTGGATCAGTCACCACGACAAGAGTCGGCCGATGTTCGTGGGCCTGCCGTTCCAGAAGCTGCGTATTCGATCGCGCCACCAAAATTACGGCGCGCAATCTGCCTTCCGAGGCAGCGATGACCTCCAACGCGTTTCGACCAATACTGCCTGTGGATCCGAGGACTGCTATTCCCTGACTCGAATCGGTCATGCCGAGGGGGTGTGCTGGTCAAACTTGATCAATGACATGAGCCACGAGTGGAAGTGTGGCCACGATCGTAAATTTTCAACTTTCCTTTGACGGATTCCTCCGACACGGATTCCTGCCGCATCGGCCTCGGGCAACCCCACTTTCTCCGAAGGGGGACGCGAATCCGCCCAATTTATCCGATGGGAGTTTGTTCGGCACGGCGCTTAAAAAATGCTTCGTGCCCGGTAGTCCAGGATTCCGGTGCACCTCCCTGCCCGATATGCAAGTTTACTTTTTTCTTGCCGTTTCTGCACGGTCATCGGGAGCGCTGGCCAGGGCAGACGGTGGACGGCTTGGTAGGGTGGATCGGCCGGAATGGAACCCGCCCCTCCGAACCTTGCCATGGAGGGACCGCTTGTCACGTCCGCTTTTCAACCTTGGATAATCCATTCCAATTCACTCGCGTTTCGGTAGGGGCAATTCATGAATTGCCCCTACAACGTCGGAGGGACCCGCCTGTGGAGCCGCCTCTCGGAGGGACGTGCTTGTCACGTCCGCTTCGCGATGTTGGATTATCC
>ERZ795043.285-NODE-285-length-53703-cov-13.712030_pt1 | contig 53703 bp, 50 predicted proteins | sample MGYA00375127_ERZ795043 | MGnify/ENA primary metagenome ERZ795043 (study PRJEB30172, sample SAMN05518447) | compost metagenome | isolation source: Feedstock adapted compost from Newby Island compost facility, Milpitas, CA | place: USA:Newby Island compost facility... | reverse complement strand
CTGCTGCTGGAGGTGTGACCCATGGTCGTGGGCGACGCGTCCCTCGAAATCGACATTCTCGTCATCGGCGGCGGGCCGGGCGGATATGTGGCGGCCATACGCGCCGCGCAACTGGGCAAAAGGGTGATCATCGCCGACAGGGACAAGTGGGGCGGCGTCTGCCTCAACGTCGGCTGCATTCCTTCGAAAGCCCTCATCCAGGCGGCGCATCAATTGGAAGCGATGCGCCATGCGGAGCGTTACGGCATCCTGGCGGACAACGTCCGGGCCGATTTCGCGAAGGTGCAGGAATACAAGGAATCGGTGGTCAACCGGATGAGCCGCGGCGTGGAAGCCCTGCTGAAAGCCAACGGAGTGCAGATGTTCAACGGCGAGGCGATGTTCATCAATGAAAGGGAAGCCCGGCTGTTCAACGACCGGGAAGCGCCCCGCTACCGTTTCGAGCACTGCATCATCGCCACCGGCTCGCGGCCCGTGGAGCTCAAAGGATTTCCTTTCGGCGGACGCATCCTGTCCTCCACCGAGGCGCTTTCCCTGCGCGAAGTGCCAGAGCGGCTCGCCGTGATCGGCGGCGGCTACATCGGCGTCGAGCTGGGGCAGATGTTTGCCAAATTCGGCGCCAAGGTGACCATCCTGGAAGCCACGGATTCGATATTGCCCGGGTTCGAGCCGGACCTGAGCCGCCTGGTCGCCAAGCGGCTGGCGCAATCCGGCGCCGAAATCGTCACCGGGGCCAAAGCGCTCGGCGCCGAGCAAAGCGACCGCGAAGTGGCCGTCACCTACGAGGCGGGCGGCAAGACGGAAAAGGTGACGGCGGACTACCTGCTCGTCACCGTGGGACGCCGTCCCAACACGGACGGGGATTTCGGGCTGGAGCTCGCCGGCGTCAAAACGAACGATCGCGGCCTGATCGAAGTGGACGGACAATGCCGCACGAGCAATCCGCACATTTTCGCCATCGGCGACGTCGTGCCGGGACCCGCCCTGGCGCACAAGGCGTCCTATGAGGGGAAGACGGCCGCGGAAGCCATCGCCGGTCTGCCGTCCAAGGTGGATTACAGGTGCATTCCCGCCGTCGTGTTCGCCGATCCGGAGTGCGCCAGCGTCGGCTTCACCGAAAAGGAAGCGCAGGAAAAGGGCTTCGACCCCGTCGCCGCCCGATTCCCTTACGGCGCCAACGGCCGGGCCGTGACCCTGGGTGATGCCGAGGGGTTCGTCAAACTCGTGGCGGACCGGAACACGGGACTTCTGCTCGGCGCGCATATCGCGGGGGCGGAAGCCTCCAACCTCATCTCCGAATTCGCGCTGGCCATCGAAATGGGGGCCACGGCGGAAGACCTGGCGCTGACCATCCACCCCCATCCCACGCTGGGGGAAATGGCGATGGACGCGGCGGAACTCGTCCTCGGCCATCCGATCCACGTTCCGCCTGCGAAGTCGTAATGCCTGCAGTCGTACCCGCAACCCTTCCGAGCCCAAACCTCCCGTGCCGCAAGGCGCGGGAGGCTTTTTTCCAACAACGGCCAAACCATGGTACAATACAAGGGACAGCTTGTTATCGATTACCGGAAAAAGGGTGTTGCCGCTTGCGCGTTTATCTGGACCTGCTCAAGGATATTTTGGAAAACGGCGTCCCCAAATCGGACCGGACCGGCACGGGCACGATTTCGGTGTTCGGCCGGCAGATGCGCTTTGATCTGTCCCGGGGCTTTCCGCTGGTCACCACGAAGCGGATCCACCTCCGGTCGGTGGTGCACGAGCTGCTCTGGTTTTTGAAAGGGGATACCAACATCCGCTACCTGCGGGAAAACGGCGTGACCATCTGGGACGAGTGGGCCGACGAAAACGGCGACCTCGGGCCGGTATACGGGGCGCAGTGGCGCGCATGGCCGGCGCCGGACGGGCGCACCATCGACCAGATCGCGCAGGTGGTGGAATCCATCCGCAAGAATCCGGATTCCCGCCGCCACATCGTGAGCGCCTGGAACGTGGCGGACATCGAGAAAATGAAGCTGCCGCCGTGCCATCTGTTGTTCCAGTTTTATGTGGCGGGCGGAAAACTGTCCTGCATGCTGACCATGCGCTCGGTGGACACGTTCCTCGGCCTTCCGTTCAACATCGCAGAGTACGCGCTGCTCACCCACATGATGGCGCAGCAATGCGATCTGGAGCCTGGGGAGTTCATCTGGTCGGGGGGAGACGTCCATATCTATCTCAACCATCTGGAGCAGGTGAAGCTGCAGCTCACCCGGGAGCCGTATCCGCTGCCGAAGCTGGTCATCAAGCGCAAGCCGCCGTCCATCTTCGATTACGTCTACGAAGATTTCGAGTTTGTCGACTATCGCCATCATCCCACGATCAGGGCGCCGGTTGCCGTGTGAAAAAAGGCCGTTTCAGGCCCGCGCCGGCCCGATATCCGGAAAAAGGGGAGGGAAACCGCTCGCCGTGTCGGTAACCTTGATCGCCGCCGTGGCGCGAAACGGCGTGATCGGCGCGAACAACCGGCTGCCGTGGCGCCTTCCCGCCGATCTGGCCTATTTCAAAAAGCAGACCCTCGGCAAAACGGTGCTCATGGGTGCGGCCACGTGGCGCTCCCTGGGCCGGCCGCTGCCGGGGAGGCACAACGTGGTCCTTTCGCGGACGATGGAAAAGGCGCCGGAAGGATGCGATCTCGTCCGTTCCGTCGAGGAAGCCCTGCGCCTGTACGGCGACCGGGAACTCATGGTGATCGGGGGCGCGGTGGTGTACCGGCAATTTCTGCCCCATGCGGACCGCATGCTGCTCACCGAGATCGACGCCGACTTCGATGGGGACGCCCATTTCCCGGAATTTGACCGAAACGAATGGAAGCTGGTGTCGCGGACGCCCGGGGTGACGGACGAAAACAACCCGCATCCCCACGCGTTTTGCGTATATGAAAAAATTCGTTAGGAATCCGGGAGGGATCCGGTTGGACGGCCCGACGCTGCTGTCCGGAACCGAAATCGGACTCATCCGCCGCTATGTGGCAACCAAATACGCCCATCTGCCCGCCACGCGGCGCGCCGACATCGTGGCCGACGCCGTCCGGCGCGCGGTGCTCCGCCGGCTGCCCGCATTGCCGGAGCCGTGGCGAATGGAGCTGGCGGAAGAGCTCATCCGGCGCTGCCTCGTCCGGGAGCGCCGCGACATCCGCCGGGAAGACGTTCTGGCCGCATGCGCCGAACGGAAATGGGATGAACGCGGGCTTCCCGAAGCGGTGGCGGCCTGGATGAACGGACAAGCATCAAAAAATGCGGACGGCGCCGGCGAACGGTCCAAGGTGATTGCCCTCGGACCGGGGGAAGACGCGCCGACGGGACCGGGATCGGGATCGTCATCGCCTTCCGCATCGAAGACGCCAGGCGCACCGGCAGTTCCGTCCGCGGCGCTGGTGCCGGCATCTCCGCCAGTGCCGGTTCGGATCGCGGACGAGCCGCCGGCGGAGAGCCAGGCTGCAGTCGTACCGGCGAACGACGCGCCGGCGGTTCGGGCGGAGCCGGTCTGGCCGGGGATTTTTCGCCGGCTGTGGCCCGCGGGAGGGAGAGCGTCGCCGGCCTACGCCTTTGCCGCGCCGTCCGCGGCGGTCTTCCCGGCCGCCCCGGCGCGTCCGGCGCAAAGCCTTGCGCCCTTGGCCTGGGCGGCGGCCACTTTCCTGCTGACGGCGGGAATTTGGCTGGCTTTGTCGAAACCCGCCCAGGAGGAATCGGCGGTGCCGGCCGACCCGCAGCTGAACGCGCACGCGGCGGAGACCGTTCCGGAAGCCGCCCCGGCCGCGGATGCGCCGGGCATGCCCCCGGAACTCCGCTTTGCCGAGTTTGACCGGGAACCGGTCAGGGAATATTTGCGCTCCCGCGATTCCATCCTGGCCGAGGAGCCGTATTTTGAGGCCATCGTGGAAAGCGCCCGGGAGCACGACGTGCATCCGCTGCTCCTGTTCGCCATCGCCGGCCAGGAGCAGGGTTTCGTGCCGAAAACGCACAAATACGCGGAACGCATCGCCAACAATCCGTTCAATGTCCATGAAAGTTGGGAAAAATACAACACGGACATCCGCGATTCCGCCGGCATCGCCGCGCGCACCGTTGCGGTCCTCGGCAGCCGCCGGCCGGCGGGATACGATCCGTTTCTTTGGCTTAACACCCGATACGCCGAAGATCCCAACTGGGCGGACGGCGTGCGCTGGTTTTTCGAAAAACTCGTTTCCGTCGCGGAGGGACGGAGCCTTCCGGCTTCGGCCGCGACTTCGCCTTCGTCGCCCTGACAGCTTCCGCGGACTCATCGTTTGTCATGCGACCGAACCATCAAAACAACGAAGGTGAAGCCATGTCGGTGGAAAACGTCAATCCGGCGAAACCGGCCGCCGCGGCGAGGCGCAGGGCCGGGCTGCTTTTTCTCCTGCCGGCCGTCTTCGCGCTGTACACGGCGGCCAATTATTATGTGGGCTGGCACGGCGAGCTCCTGCTCAGGGCGCTGGGCGCATCCCGGTTCACCGGGATCTACTGGGCACTGTTCGCCATGTCGGCTTTGGGCCTTTTGCTGGGGAGGCTGCCGGGCCTTCCGGGCCCCGCGAAGCGCCTGCTCAAAGTGGCCGGCTATTGCCACTTCGGCGTGCTGGAATACGCCTTGCTGATTTTGCCCCTGGCCGATATCGCCTATCTGGCGGCAAAGCCGTCGTCCGCGGCGCCCGGGGCCAATGAGCGCCTTGTCCTCATCCTGGGCGGCGCGGTGCTGGCGCTGTTGGCGATCATTTTTGCGCGGGGCGTCCGGAATGCGCGGTCGCCCGTGGTGCGTACTTACGATTTGGAGGTACCCAAGCCGGCCGGTCACATCCGGCGGCTCCATATCGCCGTCGTTTCCGACCTGCACCTGGGGCACCTGGTCGGCAATCGCCATCTGGACCGTCTCCTGCGGGAGATGAACCGGCTGCGGCCGGACCTGATTCTCCTGGCCGGGGATGTGATCGACGACGACTTCGAACCGTACATCCGCAACCGGATGGGCGAGCGGATGAAACGGCTGAAAGCCCCCCTGGGCGTCTATGCCGTTCTGGGCAACCATGAATACTACAGCGGAAAAATCGAAGCGTTCGTGAAGGAGATGGAACACGCGGGGATCGCCGTCCTGCGGGATGAAGCGAAGCTGGTGGCCGGCGCGTTTTATGTCGTCGGGCGCAAGGACAAAACGGCGGAATCCGCCGACCCGGAAGGGCGGAAGCCCGTCGCCTCGCTGCTTGCTCCGCTGGATGAGGGCAAGCCCATCCTGGTCATGGACCATCAGCCGACCGGTTACGGCGACGCGGAGGCGGCCGGCGTCGACGTGCTCATTTCCGGCCACACCCACCGCGGGCAGATGGCGCCCAACCACTGGATCACGCGCCGCCTGTTCGAACTGGACTGGGGCTACAAGCGCAGGGGGAACATGCACGCCGTCGTCTCCAGCGGCTTTGGCACCTGGGGACCGCCGCTGCGCCTCATGAGCCGCTCGGAGATCGTCCTGCTGCGCGTCCGCTTTGCGGACCCGGAAAGGGACGAGCCGGCCAGGCAGGGGTGAGCCCGCGAAGACCCGCGGCGCGAGAGAACCGGGGGACTTGGGCAAAATTGCAAGAAATCGTCAGCCAGAAGGAGAAAAAAGCCTTTCAGGCCGGGAAAATTTGCCGCTATTCCGAATTTCCGCCCGTTGAAAACGCGCAGGTGTTTTCATTATCATGGAAATAGCACTCTTCTTTCGAGAGTGCTAACATTGTCGGTTTAGGAGGAATCGTCACCAGATCCCGGCCACAAGAGGATAGCAGGCGAGAAAAGTCTCCGGATTCCCATATTCCTTTTCATATCTCCGCAAAGAAGACCCGACAGATGCCTTCGATTGACCGGTGAGGGAAGTTCCGACGCCCGACCCTGAGGGGAATCTGTACAGACGTCTTCTTTTTTATTCCGCCGCAGCGCTTGCGAGGAATGGCCGGGAAATATGGAAAGGAGGAGGTATCCTTGAGAGCTTTGTTGCTTGCAGGCGGACTGGGCACCCGGATGCGCCCGCTGACGGAATCGATGCCCAAGCCGATGGCGCCGGTCGGGAACCGACCCTGGCTGGAACAGCTGGTTTTGCACCTGAAGTCGCAAGGAATCCGCGAGATCGTCATGGCGGTCAAATACTTCCCGGACCGCATCCAGAAGCACTTCGGCGACGGCAGCCGCCTCGGGGTGCAGATCCGTTACGCAATCGAGCCGATTCTGCTGGGCACCGCCGGAGCGATCAAGAACGCCGAAGCGCTGCTCGGCGACCGCTTCCTGGTGCTGAACGCGGACATCATCCAGAACGCGCCGATCGAACCGCTGCTCCGATTCCACGAAGCGCACGGCGGCGCGGCGACCATCGGGCTCATCGCGGTGGACGACCCCACTTCTTACGGAGTGGTGGAGCAGGACCAAAGCGGCCGGATCCTCCGCTTCGTGGAGAAGCCGGGCAAGCACGAAGCGCCGTCCAATCTCGTCAATGCCGGAATCTATATCCTGGAAAAAGAAGTGATCCGTCATATTCCCCCGGGCAGGGAAGTGTCGGTCGAACGGGAAACGTTCCCGCAGCTCATCGCGAGCGGTGCGGGAGTCTACGGGAAAACGATCGAAGGCTATTGGATGGACATGGGCACGCGCGACCGATACCGGAAAGTGCACTGGGATCTCCTGGACCGCACCTTCCGGTTGCCGCTGCAAGGAAAGGAGAGGAAAAAAGGCGTATGGGTCGGCGAGCATACCGTCGTCTCCTCCGGCGTCTCGCTCGTGCCGCCGGTGCTCATTGGCGACCGTGTCCGAATCGGTGAAGGCAGCGTCATCGGGCCCTATGCGGTCATCGGAGACGGCTGCGAGATCGGGCGGGGCGTCCGCGTCACCGAAACGATCATGTGGAACGACTGCCGCGTCAGCGACGACGCGCATCTGAACGGCTGCATTTTCGGCGCCAACCTGCAAATCGGGCCGCGCCATTTCCTTTACGACGCGGTGGTCAGCCGCGGCGCGGAGGTGAGGCCCGAATGACCCGCATCGCCTACATCGGCACTTACCCTCCCAAAAAGTGCGGCATCGCCACCTACACCCATCATTTGAGGCAAAGCGTAAAAACGGCAAGGCAATGGAAATTCGCCGATTCCGTCTACGCCTTGACCGACGGCAAAACCGCCGAACCCCATCCGGATCCCGCCGTTCATCCGCTGCCGAAGGAAGACCGGCAGGCCTACCGCAAAGCCGCGCAGCGGATCAACGCCGGCGACGCCGACGTGGTGTCGCTGCAGCACGAATTCGGCATTTTCGGCGGGGAAGCCGGAAAGCATGTGCTGGAATTGCTCGAACGGCTCGACAAACCGGTGGTCACGACGTTCCACACCGTTTTCGAGGAACCGCCGGAACCCTACGCCTCCGTCCAGCGGGAAATCGCCGCGCTCAGCGACCGGATCGTCGTGATGAACCGGAAAGCGGTGCCGTTGCTGGTCCGGGCTTTTGACATTCCCGAGGAAAAAATCGTCTTCATCCCGCACGGCGCTCCCGCCCCGGTGCCGGAAAAGCGCGAAGAGCTGCGCGAACGCTTCGGCTGGCGGGACCGCAAGGTGATCATGACCTTTGGCCTTCTCAGCCGGGGAAAGGGACTGGAACTGGTGATCCGTGCGCTGCCGGAAGTGATCCGGAAGGTGCCGGATGCGCTGTACGCGATTCTCGGACAGACCCACCCGGAAGTGCGCAAGCGGGAAGGCGAATCGTATCGCGAGGAACTGAACGCGTTTGTCCGCAAACTCGGTCTGGAAAACCACGTGGTGATGATCGACCGCTACGTGGATGAGCAGGAGCTGGTCCAATACCTGACCGCCTGTGACCTGTATGTGACGCCGTATCCGGGCATGCAGCAGATCACGAGCGGCACCCTCGCCTATGCCGTCGGCCTCGGCCGTCCGGTGCTCACCACGCCGTACAGCCACGCGCAGGATCTGCTGGCGGAATGGCGTGATGATCTGCTGCTTCCAAGCGGCGACACGGAGGTTTGGGCGCGGCGCATCGCCGGCATGCTGTCCGACCCGCAGCGCATGCGCCTGTGGGAAGAACGCATGCGGGCGATCGGCGCATCGCTGCACTGGCCGCGCGTGGGAGCCGCCCATGCGCAGCTGTTCTGGGAAGTGGCGAAGCGGACCCGGTTTGAACCCCGCGCCCGGGCGGTGGGTCAAAGTCTTTCGAAGAAGGAAGCGTGAAGCCCATGGTGCCGGCGATTTCCACGGCGGCGCAAGGCATCGCCTTTCGCCACCTCGAACGGATGACGGACGACACCGGGCTTTTGGAACACGGCATGGGATGCATCCCCCGCAGGGAAGAAGGATACACGACGGACGACAACGCCCGGGCGCTCTGGGCCTGCCTCGAATGGCTCGATCTCATCCCGGCGGAAGACGCCGGACGGCGGGAGACGCTGACGCGGCTGGCCGACCGGTATTTGTCCTTTTTGCTTTGGGCCGCGCGGAAGGACGGGACGTTCCACAACAACTTTACATATGGCAGGCTTCCCGAGGAGGAAGAGCCCTCCGAAGATTGCCACGGACGCACGCTGTGGGCCCTGGCCCTGGCCGCGGAGCGGTGGACGGACAACCGCCGCGGCGTGGTGGCGAAGACGCTGCTGGCCGCCGCGCTTCCCCATGTGGAAGCGATGTGCAGCCTGCGCGGCCAATCCCACGCGCTGCTTGCCCTGTGCCGGCTGCTGGAAGCGGCGGACGGGCAGGACGCGCCGGGAAACGGCGGCCTGGGCGTGCATGTCGCGGAATTTCCGTCCCTGCGGCAAATCGAAGGGTGGGCGGACCTTCTGGAGGAGCGCCTGACGGATGCGTTCCGCCGGCACGCCGATCCGCGCTGGCCCTGGCCCGAAGCGGCGATGACCTATGCGAACGGCATCCTGCCGGCGGCGCTGCTTGCGGCTTACCTGCGGTCCGGCCGCCGGGAAACGGGGGACATCGCGCGGCGGATGCTCGATTTTCTGATCGAAAAAATGACCGCTGCGGAAGGATGGATTCGCCCCATCGGCAACAAGGGCTGGTGCACCCGGGAGCATTGCGCCCGCTGGGACCAGCAGCCCCTGGAAGCGATGAAGCTGGCCCTGGCTTGCCGATACGGCTGGCTCGCTTTCGGGGACCCTCAATATGCGGAAACCGCCCGCGCCTGCCGCGCCTGGTTCCATGGACGCAATGACGCGGGTACACCGCTCGTCGACGAGGACGGCGGCTGCTGTGACGGTCTCAACGAGGATGGCCCCAACTGCAACCGGGGGGCCGAGTCGACGCTGGCGTATCTGCTCACGGAAGCGATCAGCCTGCGCATGGAGCGCAACATCGCCGAAGCCGCCGGAGAGCCTGCCGCCTTGGAACGCCTGCAGGATGTCCGGCATCCGTGAAAACACACCGGAGAAAGGTTCTCTCCAGGGGTGATCTGCTCCGGGCTTGCGGGGGACGCAGGCCCTGCTTTTTTTGGCGACAATATAAGATAGCAAAAAATGTTGACTTGTATGCAAGCATGCAAGTATAATGCGAATGAACGGATTGCTGTACGGAACCGCAGGTGAAAGCATTGGATTTTCCGAATCTCGCATCGGCAAGAGCGACGCTGTCCGATTACGCCTATCAGGTGATCAGGGACGCGATTGTCTCCTTGCGTTTGAAACCCGGACAGCTGGTGTACGAAGCGGAATTGGGGAAAATGATGGGCGTCAGCCGGACGCCGGTGCGGGAGGCGTTCCGCCGGCTGATGGCCGAAGAACTGATTGAAGTCCTGCCGCAACGCGGTGCCCGCATCGCTTACATTTCCTTGAAAAAAATCTATGAAGCCCGCATCGTGAGGGTGAGTCTCGAGACCTGCGCCTTCAAACAGGTCGCCGAGATGTGGAACCCCGAAGAAGAACGGTTTCAAAAGCTGCAAGCGGACGTCAAAAAAATTCTGCAGGAACAAAAAGATGCGGTGGAAGCGGAAGATGTGGACACTTTTTTTCAGAAAGACGAGAGCTTTCACCTGCAGATCCTGGAGGCGGCGGGCAATTCCACGCTGATCTCCATCATTCAACAGATGCGCGGCCATTTGAACCGGATGCGGTACCTGGAATTGCTGGAGGCCAAACACTTCAGGCGTCTGGCAGAAGAGCACGAGGCCATTTTTGACGCGGTGACGGCCAAGGACGCCGCCCTGGCGGAACAGCTTCTGAGCCGGCACATTCGCTGGATGGAAGACCAGACGGAAAACCTGTCCCGCAAATATCCGCAATATTTCAAGGATTGATGCGGTTTGCGGGCATGAGTCCCGGTTTGGAAGGTTTTTCTCCATGATTCGAAAGCGCTTTCATATAGAGGCTTTCGAGAATTTTCACGCATGACCGAGGGGGGATATGGCTCCGTTCACTTGTATACTAGTATAAATTTGGTCGGCCCAGCCGACAGGCATCTCGGCGAAACCCAGCCCAAACGATGAATCAAGGAATCGAAGGGGAGGTTTTTCCGGCATGAAAAAAGTGTTCTTGGTTCTGGTCAGCCTGCTGCTTGTCACCCAGGTCGCCTGCGGGTCGAGATCGTCGCAGTCCGGCGGTCAGGAGCAAAGCGGGACGCAAGGTTCCGGCGCCGCGAAAAAAATATCGTGGAAAATGGGGCACATAGTCGTCGAAGACCACATTTGGCACAAGACGGCGGTCAAATTCGCGGAACTCGTCGCCGAGAAAACGGACGGCCAAATCGAAATCACGGTTTTTCCGAACAGCCAGCTCGGCGGGGAAGTGGACGTCCTGAACAGCATCAAATCCGGAACGGTGGACCTGACCATCTCGGGCGAAACGATGGCCAACTGGGCGCCCAAGGCGGCGCTGATGGCGGTGCCGTACGGATTCCGCGACGAGGAACATATGAAGAAAGTCATCGCCAGCGACATCGGAAGGGAAATCGAAAGTGAAATCATCGAAAAAGTCGGCGTCACTCCGCTTTACTACCATCTGCGCGCGCCGCGCAACCTGACGTCGAACAAACCGGTCCATTCGCCGGATGACGTGAAAAATTTCCGCATCCGGGTGCCGAACGTGCCGCTCTTCCTGGACGCCTGGGCCGCCGTCGGCGCCAAGCCGCAGGTGATGGATTTCAAGGAAGTGTTCACCGCCTTGCAGCAACACGTCATCGACGGCCAGGAAAATCCCTACGATTTGATCTACAGCGGTTCCCTCTACGAAGTCCAGGACTACGTCAATCTGACCGAGCACGTGCGGCAGTGGGTGTACGTGGTGATCGGCAACAAGCAGCTGGAGTCGCTCTCGTCCGAACTCAAGCAGGCAGTCCTCGAAGCGGCGGCGGAAGCCCAGGAATACGGGCAGCAGCTTTTCACCGCGGAAATCGAGGATTACCGTCAAAAATTGATCGACAAAGGCATGCAAATCAACGAGGACGTCGACCGCGAAGCGTTCAAGCGGGCGATGGAAGAAGCCGTCAGGAAAAATCTGAGTGACGAACAGTTTGCGCTGTACGAGAGAATCCAGCAAATTCAGTAAAAGACCATCCTGCACGGGCGGAGGTCTTCCCGGAGCGGAGGATCTCCGCCCTGCGGGATCCACGTGAAGAGGTGCCTTGCCTTGAAGGGGTTCAAATGGTTAGACAGGATCGTGGAGACGGCGTGTTTTCTCGCGCTCGCCATGCTGGTCCTGATCGTGACCCTCCAGGTCGCTTCCCGTTTCTTGCCGTTTTCCTACGTCTGGACCGAGGAATTGTCGCGCTTTTTGTTTATTTACGCGGTTGTGTTCGGCGCTCCGCTGGCGATTCGGGACAACGCGTTTGTGAACGTCGACTTCATCGTGAACAAGTTTTCAAGGCGGGCGAAAGAAATTTACGATATCGCCGTCACCGTGGCGATCTTCCTTTTCCTGATCCTGACCGGCATCAAAGGAATCGACTACCTGGTGCTCGGATTGGATCAGCGGTCCCCGACCATGCCGATCCCGATGGCCATTCCCTACGCCGGCATCAGCATCACCTCTTTCCTGATGGCGCTTTATTGTTTGCGAAACCTGCACGGGATGCTTGCACGGAAGGGCGGTGATCGGAAATGATGGCGCTGGTGCTCTTCCTCACCTTTGTCCTGCTCGTATTTCTCGGCGTCCCGATCGCCTTCAGCCTGGGGATGTCCGCGCTGCTCTACCTCGTGGTCATGGATATTCCGCTGAACGTCATTCCGCAAAAAATGTATGTCGGCATCGATTCCTTCACGCTGCTCTGCATTCCGGGATTCGTGCTGGCGGGCAACCTGATGAACGTGGGCGGGATCACCAATCGCATCATTCAATTCGCCAACTCCGTCATCGGGTTCATCCGGGGCGGACTCGGTCTGGCCACCGTCGGCTCCTCCATGGTGTTTGCGGGAATTTCCGGCACCGCGCTGGCGGAAACGGCCAGCCTCGGTTCGGTGCTCATTCCCGCCATGAAAAAGGAAAAATACGACGCGGGATTCGCCTCGGCGCTCGTGGCTTCCGCTTCCACCATCGGGCCGATCATTCCGCCGAGCCTGCCCATGATCATCGTCGGCACACTGACCGGCATTTCCGTGGGCAAGATGTTCGTGGCGGGCATCGTGCCCGGCATTTTGATCGGCATCCTGCTCATGATCGTGGTGTATGTCATTTCGGTCAAACGGGGGTACCCGAAGGGTGAGCGGCAGCCGTTATCCGTCATCGCAAAGTCGTTTTTCAACGCCTTCTGGGCGATCATGATGACCGTGGTCATTCTGTACGGCATCCTCGGCGGTTTCTTTACCCCCACCGAAGCGTCCGTCATGGCCGTGCTGTACGCGATCGTGGTCGGCAAATTTATTTACCGGGAACTGCGTTTCCGCGATTTGCCGAAAATTTTTGTCTCGTCGATGATTTCCTCGGCGGGCATCATGATCCTTGTGGGGCTGGCCAATCTGTTCGGCTGGATTCTCGTCAGCGAGCAGATTCCCCAACTGATCGCCGAGACGATTCTGGACATCTCCACGAACAAATTCGTGGTGCTGCTTTTGATCAATCTGTTTTTGCTGTTTGTGGGTCTGTTCATGGAAACGATCGCGGCGCTGGTCATCCTGTTCCCGGTGCTGCTTCCGGTGGCGCTGGAGATCGGAGTGGATCCGGTGCAGTTCGGCGTCATGGTGGTGCTCAATCTGGTCATCGGTCTGGTCACTCCGCCCGTCGGCGTTTGTCTGTTCGTCGCCGCCGGGATCGGAAAAGTTTCCCTGGGAAGAGCGGCCAGGGCGTTGCTGCCGTTCCTGGCGGTCGAGCTGATCGTCTTGTTCCTGGTCGCCTATGTGCCGGGCGTGACCCTGTACTTGCCGCAGTTGATTGAATAGAAATTTGCGGTTTTCGGAAACGGAGTGAAGGCGGATGAAAGCCGTACAAGTGTCCGGGCCGGGCAGGATCGGCATCGTGGAAAAAGACATGCCGTCCGTCACCCGGGACGACGAGGTATTGGTCAAGGTTCGCATGGTCGGCATCTGCGGCTCCGATATGCATATTTATCACGGATCATCGCCGGTGGCGACTTATCCGCGTGTGATCGGCCATGAGATGGTCGGCGAAGTCGCCGAAACCGGCCCCGCCGTGAAGCGGGTGAAGGCCGGCGACCGGGTCGTGATGGAACCGATGGAGTGGTGCGGAGAATGCTACGCCTGCAGGTCCGGACGAAGGAATGTCTGCGCGCGCTTGCAGGTCTACGGCGTGAACAGGGACGGGGCGTTTTGCGAATATATCGTGCTTCCCGAACGCATTGTGCACAAGGTGGATGACCGGCTCGACTGGCACGAGGCGGTGCTGATCGAACCGTTTACGATCGGAGCCCAGGCCAACTGGCGGGGCGGGGTCGCGGCGGGCGACACTGTGTTCATCATGGGCGCCGGCACGATCGGCTTGTGTTCCCTTCAGGTGGCCAAACTAAAGGGCGCGACCTGCATCGTATCGGATTTGAGCGACGACAAGCTGGCCTATGCCCAATCGCTGGGCGCCGATTACACGCTCAATCCCCTGAAGGGCGACATCGCCGCGGAGCTGGAGCGGATCACCGGCGGACTTGGCCCCAATGTGACGATCGACGCGGTATGCACGCCGAAAACCTTCGAACAGGCCGTGGAAGTCACTTCCGTCGCGGGAAGGGTCGTATGCCTCGGATTCGACGTTTCCCCGTCGGCGATCGCCCAATTTTCCATTACGAAAAAAGAATTGACCATTGCCGGTTCCCGTTTGCAAACGGACAAGTTCGCGGAAGTCATCGAATGGTTTCAATCCGGAAAGATCAAAGCGGACACCTTGGTCACGCACCGGTTTCATCTGACGGAAGTCCGGCAGGCCGTCGAACTCATCGAAACCCGTCCGGACAAAGTCCGAAAAGTCGTGCTGGAAGTCGGATAACCAGCAAAAATCAAGGCCTCCCGTGCTTACAACACAACAACATCAGGACGCCCACAGGATTGACAGGGGCGGGCGGCTTTGTTACCATACAAAAAAAGCCGACGGCTTCACCATGGAGGAAGGCCTCGATGGGTTGTGGCATACGACAGGACATAGGCATACGAAAATGCAACCGCATGAAAGCTGCCCGGCGGGCCGGTTCGCTGCGGAATGGCGGACGCCTGTCGTCCGGCAGCTTTTTTCGTTGTCCTCCATGGCCGTCCGAAAGGGGAGGATGGAGCGATTGAATTCCTATCCTCGCGCGCCCGAGGCGGAACCCCGGTTCCACAACACGACGCAGACCAACATGACGCCGGATGAGGTGAAGCGGCACGTCCTGCGGTTCATCGCCCAGGACCCGCGGGCCGCGTATCACTTCATCATCGGCACCGACAGCCACGTGCACCGGGGTTACACCAAATTCGTCACCGGCATCGTCGTCCACCGGCTGGGCAAAAGCGCCTGGGCTTGCTACCGGCAGATCGTCGTGCCGCGCGAAGTGAGGTCGATCCGCGAAAAACTGGCCCTGGAGACGTCTTTTTCGCAACAGGTGGCCGGCATATTTGACGAAGACATGGTCCGCCGGATGGAAGAGCTGCTTCTGCCTTATGTCTACCAGGGCGCCATGCTGGACATGTACATCGACATCGACGCCGGGACGGAGCCGATCGTCAACAAAACCTCCCTGTACGTACAGGAGATGGTGAAGCGGGTGGAAGCGATGGGGCACTACCTGGCCCGCGTGAAACCCGAGGCGTACGTGGCTTCCGCCTACGCCAACCGGTACACGAAACGCGCCGTCCGGCGGGTGATGTGAGAAGCGGGTTTTCGCGCTTTTTGCGTCAAACCAGTTCCCCCCGTTTTTTCAACCGAACAAGGAGCGCGAACGACAACGCCGAACAGACGAGGGCCAGCAGCGCGATCGTCGCGTATCCCGCCTGCAGGCTGAACCAGTCGATGATATAGCCGATGAACATGTTCCCCGCGACGTTCCCGATCCCGAGCAGCGTTACGGTGAAGGTAAGCGCCGTGTCCAATCCGCGGGCATACCGCTTGGCCAGGATGGCCATCACTGTCGGGTAGATGGGGGCGATGCCCAAGCCGGCCAGGGCGAACAGCACCGCCGCCGGTTCCCCGAGGAAGACCGCCGCCAGGCCGCACAGCCCCGCAAACGCGGAAAACAGCATGACGGACCGGGTGTATCCGATGCGGTCGGTGACGGGTCCGAGCAGCAGCCTGGCCAGCATGAAGAACAGGAAAAACAGCGACAGCATGCCCGAAGCCCGTTCCGTATCCCACCGGTACACGTTCTCCAGATAATAGACCAGCCAGCTGCCGACAGACAGCTCCGAAACGACGCCGAAGGTGAGCATGCCCACGATCAGCCAGGCGGCCGGGTCGGCGGAAATCGCCTTGAGGGAAATCCGGTTTCCCTCGTCGGTCCCGTCTCCGGGAACCCTTCCCAAAAGCGCGGGCACGATCGGCAGCAGGGAAAGCGAAAGCAGCAGCGGAAACATGCCGCGCCAGCCCAGTTCGCCGGAGCCGCCGGGTCCCCAGGCCATCACGTAGGCGGCGGAAACCGGCGCCACCATGGAGCCCAGACCGTAGAAAAAATGCGACAAATTCATCATCGCGCCGGTGTTTTTCGTGAAAATTCGCGCCGCGATGATCCCCAGACCGATCTCCAGCATGCCGTTTCCGATGTAGAGCAGAAAAAAAGAAGCGGCCAGAAACGCGAAATTGGCGGACAGCCCGATCAGCCAGCCGGACAGCGCCATTGCCAGAAACGCCGCGACGGCCGTCGGCCGGATGCCGATTTTGCGGGCCAGAAAAGCCGTAAACGAACAGGCAATCAGGTATCCCAGGGCGTTGATGGCCAGCAGGAACCCGATTTGGGATTCGCCCAGGCCGAAGTCGGTCCGGATGGGGAGGATGGCGGGGCCTCTGACGTTCTCGGACAGCCCGAAAACAAAAAATCCGCCGAACACGACAAGCAGCAAAAACACGTTACGGTGTCTGCGTCCGGTCTCCAAAGGAAATGCGCCTCCGACGGAATCGTGATTTCCCATGAAATGAAAAACACATTTAACATTTTACCTGATTTATTATTTAAAAAGGATATTATCATTTTTGTGCATGGTCGAATATCTTATGGTCGAATATCTTATGGATTCATGGACCGGACAGCCGGGATGCGGCGTCTTGACGAAACCTGCACGCTTGACGCTCGTCGGATTCCTGCTGTACTACTGTTTCACAAAATCCGTATTTTGTACATATATCCGTGTGAACCCAAACGGCTGCCTGGCCGTTCCTCAACCCCGCGGATTCGGTTCCCTTTGCTTCTTTTGTTCTTTTAGATGTCGTTATATCAATTGCATCTCCAAACCTGTGCATCTCCAAAACTGGCGATACAGATCCCAATCTCGCGGCACATTTTTGCATCCAGGTTCGGCTGAAATCCATGCGTTTGATCGTTTGATTGTATGTGTAATCGTCGATGCAACTCATCGTGCGATCGATCTTGCCATTGGCCGTTTCCGTCAATCGGCCTTTGTTTCGGACATTTAGTCCGTATACATGGCCAATTTGGCCCGTTTGCGAGTTTTTTCGGACATATAGTCCGCATCGGCATCGATTTGCTCGATGAAAGCGTTTGTAAATCGGATTTCATGCTGTCATATGGACCATATGTCCGTATAGTTTTTATGTAAACGATTACATTCGTTTTTCTCGTACCATATGTCCGATAAGTGAGTCCAACCACGACCCGGGCGTGTCCGATCCTCCTCCCCACCCTTCCGCTGGTGGGATTTACCATCTCCATGGAAAATTACGGCATGCACCTTTTCTATAAAAATCTGTTGGTTTACAATGGGGTTGGCGTTAGCCCATCCAAAATCAGGAAAAGGAGTGCCGGCCGATGAATCCGTTCTGCTTCCAAAACCCCACGACGCTCTATTACGGTTCGGGTCAAATCGAAGCCCACCTGGCGGGCGAAGTGAAAAAATACGGCAAAAACGTCCTGCTCGTTTACGGCGGGGGCATCATCAAGCGGTTCGGCCTGTACGACAAGGTGATCGGCATTCTCCGCGAAGCCGGATGCAACATCTTTGAGCTGTCCGGGATCGAACCCAACCCGCGTCTGTCTTCCGTCTACAAAGGCATCGAAATCTGCAGGACGCAAGGCATCGATCTCGTGCTGGCCGTGGGCGGCGGCTCCGTGCTGGACGCCTCCAAGGCGATCGCCGCCGGCGCGAAATACAATGGAGACGTCTGGGATTTCTACACCCAAAAAGCCGAGCCCCGCGACGCCCTCCCGCTGGGCACCATTCTGACGCTGGCCGCCACCGGATCGGAAATGAACGGCAACAGCGTCATCACCAACTGGGAGACGAAGGACAAACTTTCGATGGGTTCCATCCATTGCTATCCGCGGTTTTCATTCTGCGATCCGAAAAACACGTTCACCGTCCCCCGCGACCAGACGGTGTACGGCATTGTCGACATGATCAGCCACGTCTTCGAACAGTACTTCTCCCCCGCGTCCAGCACGCCGCTTCAGGACCGTCTGTGCGAGTCGGTGATGCGGACCATCATCGAAGCCGCGCCGAAGGTGCTGGAAGAGCCGGAAAACTACGAAGCGCGGGAAACGATGATGTATTGCGGGACGATGGCGCTCAACTACATGATCAGCATGGGGATGGAAGGCGACTGGGCGACCCACGTCATCGAACACGAAATCAGCGCCATCTACGACATCCCGCACGGCGGCGGACTGGCGATCGTGTTCCCGCGGTGGATGGAATACGTCGTCGACGCAGGCCCCGAACGGTTCGCCCAGATGGCGGTCCGCGTGTTCGACGTGGATCCGTCCGGCAAATCGCAGCGGGAAGTCGCCCTGGAAGGCATTGAACGGGTCAAGTCGTTTTTCCGGTCGATCGGGGCCCCGGCGTCGCTGGCCGACTACAACATCGGCGGCGAGCATATTCCGCTGATGGCCGAAAAAGCGGTCCGTTTCGGGCCGATCGGGGAATTCAGACGTCTGGGCAAGGAAGACGTGGAAAACATTTTGCGGGCCTGCCTGGGGTGAGAACGGCATGCGCATCGTCGTCATCGGCGGAACGGGACATATCGGGACGTACCTCATTCCCCGCCTGGTCCGCCTTGGCCATACCGTCGTCAACGTGAGCCGCGGCAGCCGCGCCCCCTATCAGCCGCATGCCGCCTGGAACCAGGTTCAGCAGATCGCTCTGGACCGGGAACAGGAAGAAGCGGCCGGCCGCTTTGGCGAGCGGATTCGGGAACTCCGTCCGGATGTCGTCATCGACCTGATCTGTTTCCAAGAAAACAGCGCCAGGCAACTGGTGGAAGCGCTGCAGGGCGCCGTGCGGCATTATCTCTTTTGCGGAACGATCTGGGTGCACGGCCCGGGCGTCGAAGTGCCGACCGGCGAAGAGGAACCGCGCAGACCCTTCGGGGAATACGGCGTCCGGAAAGCCGCCATTGAAGCCTATTTGCTGGACATGGCCCGCCGGCACGGGTTTCCGGCCACCGTCCTGCATCCGGGCCACATCGTCGGCCCGGGCTGGGTGCCGCTCAATCCTCAGGGAAACTTCAACCCGGAGGTTTTCGCCCGGCTCGCCCGCGGCGAATCCGTGCTGATTCCCAATTTCGGCCTGGAAACGGTGCATCACGTGCACGCCGACGACGTCGCCCAGGCGTTCGTCCGGGCGATGGCGAACTGGAGCGCGTCGATCGGCGAAAGCTTCCACGTCGTGTCGCCGGCGGCGCTCACCCTGCGCGGCTACGCGGAACAGGTGGCCTCATGGTTCGGCCGGGAAGCGCGCCTGGAGTTCGTCCCCTGGGAAACGTTTAAAAGCGCCGTTTCTCCCCGGGATGCCGAAGCCACGTGGGAGCACATCGCCCGCAGTCCCAGCTGCAGCATCGCCAAAGCGGAACGGCTGCTCGGTTACCGGCCGCGCTACCGTTCGCTGGAAGCCGTGCACGAATCGGTCCGGTGGCTGCTGGACCACGGCGTGATCAAAATCTGAAGGCGGCCGCCTTATGGGGACTCGGCTCTCCATGCGGCGGCCTACCAGAACATGTTCCAGTCGCGCAGCATCCGCACGAGCGCCTCAAGGTAGAAATAATCCCCGAAAAGGCAACCCTCGTCCACTCCCCAGTTTCGCTTCCGGAAGTAGGTGGCGTGCAGAAGCAGCGCGTTGGACCTTTCGTCCGAGATGGTGGAATACCGGTCGATGAGCGAATCGAGAATTTTTGCCGCCGCGTTCCGGAAATATCCCCCGCCTTCCTCTTCCGGGAGCCATTTGGCCATCTCCAGGAGGCCGCAAACCGCGATGGCGGAAGCCGAGCTGTCGCGGGGCTCGCCGCTGCCGTCGGTGAAGACGAGATCCCAGTAGACCACAAAGTCCCGCGGACTCCGGTTCAGAAAATAATTGGCGAGCTTGCGGGCCGCGTCCAGAAACATCGGGTCCCGCAGGTAAACATGGCTCAGCGCGAAACCGTAAATGCCCCACGCCTGTCCCCGGGACCAGCAGGAATCGTCGGAAAACCCCTGCAGGGTGTCGCCATGCTTCGCTTGGCCCGTCTCGGTGTCAAAATAATAGGTATGATAGGTGGACGCGTCTTCCCGGACGATGTGCCGGAGGGTGTTTTCGGCATGGCGGCGGGCGGCGTTTCGGTACGCCTCCCTTCCCGTCGTTTCGGCAGCCCAATACAGGAGCGGCAAATTCATCAGGCAGTCGATGATGATCCGGCCCCGCAGGCGGGGGTCGTTCAGATCGCCGTGCGCCTGGATGATGCCGGCTTGTTCAAAGTAGCGGGTCATCAAGTGGTCCGTGGCCTGCAAAGCGGCGGCTTTTGCCTTTTCGTTGCCGGTCAGCTTCCAGGCGGAAACGCACGACAGCGTGTACAGGAAGCCGAGGTCGTGGGTGTCCGTGTCCACTTTGCGGCGGATGCGGTCCGCGAAGCTGTCCACGTGGATTTCCGCCATGTTCCGGTACCGGGATTCGCCGGTCATCTCGTAGGCCAGCCACAGCATCCCCGTCCAGAACCCTGTCGTCCAGTCGAAATTCCCCCCGATCTCCACCGGATCTTTCGTCGGGTTCTCGTTTTCGGGCGTCCGCAGTCCATAGACGTTTCCCCGCGTGACGGTGCCGGGAAACCGGCTGCCGAACGTCTCCAGATTGGCGTCGATTTTCTTCAGCGCGCTCTCCAACGCTCTCTCCAATTTGCTCCCATCCAGTGCGCCTGGCCGGCGAAACGCCTCCATCCGCATCCCTTCATCGATTACGCTGTGCAAACCCCTTCTCCTCCCCGGATGTTCCGAACAGCACCGACGATGGCAAGGTGGCGATGGTCCAGCCTCCGTCCACGAAAAACGTCTGCCCCGTCACGTAACGGGAAGCGTCCGAACTCAAAAACAGCGCCATCCCCAGCATGTCCTCCGGGTCCGCCGGCCGGCCGAGGGGAATCATATCCCTGAGCGCGGCGTAGCGCTCCCGGTTCGCCCGCATGGCGCCGGACAATTCCTTCGTTTCCGTGCTTCCCGGCGCCAGCACGTTCACGTTCACCCCGCAGCGGGCCCATTCCAGCGCCTGATGGCGCGCAAGGGCTTCCAGGGCGCCTTTGGTCGCCCCGTATGAACTGCGGCGGTCAATCGCCCGCTGCGACAGGTTGGAAGAAATATAGATGATTTTTCCGCCGCCCCGCTTCTTCATCTCCACCGCCGCCGACTGCGCCAGCAGCGCGGCCGAAATTACGTTGGTGCGCAGGATATGCTCCCAGTCTTCCGCCGTGTGCTCTTCCGCCGGCTTGTCGATGCGGGCGGCCACGTTGTTGATCAGCACGTCGATGCGGCCGAAGCGTTCCACCGTTCTCCGGATCAACGCCGGCACGGACGGCGGATCGGCGAGATCGGCCTGAAACCAGACCGCCTCCCCGCCCGCCTGCTTGATTTGCTCCACGGCGGCTTCACCGGATGCGCGGCCGCGGCTGGCGATGACGATTTTCGCCCCCGCTGCGGCCATGCCGACGGACAGGGCCAGACCGATGCCCCGGTTTCCGCCCGTGATGAACACGACCTTGCCGGTCACGTCGAACAGCCGATACGGTCCCTTCATCCTCCATCGTCTCCCCGCTTGATTTCAGGTGCGTTCCGGCCCGTTTCCCCCGCTTCCCGGCAGCGCGGGAATCCCAAAAAACTCGGGAAGCATTTCCCTGGCGATCGGCCGCAGCCGTTCCGCTTCCGATGCCGGAATCGACCGGTAGGGCCAGCGCAGACGGGTGCCGATATCGCACCATCCGCCGATGGCCGCGAGCAGCTTGTCGCATGCCGCGTTGCAGTACCCGTGTTCCGTAATAAAAGGCGCGATATATTGGGACATAAATTTCCGGATCCGCGATTCCAGCTCCAGCGCCCGATCCGGATTTTCCTTCATCATTTCGTACCATCGCTGGGCGGCCGACGGGTGGATGCAGGCCACGTTGGAATAGGCGCCGTGCGCGCCCAGGGTATAGCCGGTGGCCAGATGGTGGCCGGGGACGAAAATGGAGATCCCCTTCGCGTATTTCCGCATGGCCGCGTACCATTCCGCATCGCCGTCCGCCACCTTGATCCCCACGATTTGGGGAACGGCGGCGATCAACCGGGCGTACATTTCCGGCGGCAGCACCCGCTTGGCGTGCGGGGGATTGTACAGCACCAGCCCGATCCCCCGGGCCGCTTCCGCCATGCGCTTCAGGCAGTCGACGGCTTCCTCGTCGCTCAGCGGAAACCAGTCCGCAAGGATGACCTGGATCGCCCCGGGACGCCACTGCACCGCCCTTTTGATCCGTTCCAGCGAAAGCTGCGGGCTCACATGGCACGCGCCGATCTGGAACGGTACGCCCCGCGCTTCGCAGGCCAAAGCCAGCATCTCCGAAATGCGGTCGAATTCCTGCTCGCTCTGCGCGTAGAACTCCCCCGCCGTTCCGTTGGAATAGATGCCGTCCACCCCGCTAAGGGTCAGCACCTCGATTTCTTCTTTCAACCGGGCATAGTCGATGCTGTCGTCCTCGTTGATCGGAAGCAGGACGGTCGCCCAATTTCCGTAAATTTCATTTGCCGCAAGAGCCTTCATCGCCGTTCGCCCCGCAACCAGGTTTATCCCTTGATGCCGCCCGCCGTCATTCCCTCGATCAAAAACCGCTGGATGAACGCGAACAGAATCACCACCGGCAGGATGACGATCACCCCGCTGGCCAGAATGCCGCCCCAGCTCGTTTTGCCCATGCTGTCCATCACTTCCGCGATGCCGATCTGGATGGTCTTCGCGGCCAGCGAACTGGTCAGGATGAGCGCGTACTGGTAGTCGTTCCAGCCCAGGATGAAGGCGTACAGGCAGATCGCCACCAGCCCGGGCAGAGCGAGCGGAACGGTGACCACAAACAGCGTTCGCACCCTTCCCGCCCCGTCGATGTAGGCCGCCTCTTCCAGCTCCCGCGGAATCGTCCGGAAAAATCCGTTCATCATCCAGACGCCGACGGGAATGGTCATCGTGCCGTAGATGAGCACCAGCACCGTCTTCGTATTCAGCAGATGAAAGGCCGCGGCCATCTTGTACCACGGAATCATGATCAGCGGCCCCTGGATCATTTGCGCCAGAACGATCAGCAGCACCACCAGGCCGACGCCCGGCACGCGATACCGGGCCAGGCCGTAGCCGCTCAGACAGGCCACGAACCCCGTCACCGCCGCCGTGATGACGCAGACGACGAGGGAGTTCATGAGCAGCCGGCCGAGATTGACGCCGCGCTCGCTCATGGCCCACGCGTAATGTTCCAGCGTGAAATGCCGGATTTTCCACGTCGGAACGGACGTGAAAATTTCCTCGTCCACCTTGAAGGTCGTGTTCAGCATCCACAGAAACGGAAACAGGGTGAACGCCATCAGCACGAAAATTCCCGCGTATTTCAACGTTTGCGACATGACCGCAGTTCTCACGCGCTTCACCCTCAAGTCTTCTCCCTGTCGAACAGGGCTCTGTAAATCACCGTGATCACGACGATGAACAGCATCGAAATGGTTCCCACCGCGGCGCCCGTGCCCAGATCGTAATACTGGAAGGCCTGGGTATACAGATAGGTGGGCAAAATGCTGGTGGCAAATCCCGGACCGCCGTTGGTGAGCACCCAGATCATTTCAAACTTGGTCCACGTGGCGATGATGCAGACGAGACCCGTCGCCACCATCACCGGCTTGAGCAGCGGCAGCGTCACCCAGACAAACCGCTGCCAGGCGTTCGCCCCGTCCACCTGGGCCGCTTCCATCCAGTCCCGGGAAATCCCCTGCAGCCCGGACAGCAGCATCAGCGCGACGTAGGGGAACCCTTTCCATGCCGAAGTCAGGAGCAGCGCCGGCCACACCCAGTTGGCGTCCCCCAGCCAGATGATATTGTCCCTGATCAGATGCAGCTCTTTCAGGTAATGGTTCGCCAGGCCGTACTGGCCGTCGTAGATCCATTTCCAGATGATCCCGATGATCACGATCGGCGACACCCAGGGAACCATGGTCAAGCCCCGCCAAAATCCCCGCAGGCGAATCCGCATGTTGAGCAGCAGCGCCGCGGGAATGGCGATGAGGAATTGCAGCGCGGTGGAACCGAGCACCCACAGCACGCTGTTGCGGAAGATGGGCCAGAAATCGTCGTCCTGCGTCAAGAGCTTCGCGTAATTTTCAAACCATACAAGCCGGATCGGTCTGCCGGCGACCAGCGAATAATCGAACAGGCTGAGCCGGACCGTTTCGAACAGCGGATAAAATTGCAAGAGCACAATGTAGAGGACTACCGGCGCCAAAAGAAAATAGCCAAACCCGAATTCCTTCGCGAAAGCCTTCCACTTTCGCCCGGGCCGATACGCGGGTGCAGCTGCGGGTTTGGCGGAAACCGGGCCGTGCAAGCGGCAACCGCTCCTTTCCTGCGCATTCGCACTTGGGGACTGCCCGTCCGGTCGGGCAGTCCCCACAGCGCGGTTTGTCATTGCGTTTTGGGATTATTGATATTTGGCCTTGATTGCGTCCAGCGCCTTTTTGATGGATTCGTAGGTTTCCTCCGCCGTTTTCTTGCCGGTGATGAGCGCCATCATTTCATCCTGGAAGGCCGTTTCCATTTCGGGCTGCCCCTTGATCTTGGGCGCCTCCACGCCGTACTGGGACGCGACGTCGAAAAATTCCTGCGTGATCCGCTTGTGGTCTTCCACCGCTTTCGGATACACCTGCTCGATGATCTGGTCCGCCCCGGACATGTCCGTCCCCTTGATGGCGGAGAAGTGGATCGTCGCCGCCTGCATGGCGTTGAACTCGGGCGAGGTGATTTCCTCCAGCAGCTTCCACGCCACTTCCTTGTTCTTGCTGCCCTTGAAGATCCCGTATCCGACGTTCAGCGTCGGCGCCTTCGCCCCCGAACCGGACGGACCTTGCGGGTACGGGATGACCCGGGTCACTTTCAGAATGTCCGGATTGATCGGATAGGCGTTCGGGCTGAAGAACGAACCGGCCGGAATGATGCCCACTTCCCCGTTGGCGTAGGCCCGGAACATTTCCGGATATCCCCAGGTGACATGCGCCTCGGGCTGATAGGCTTCAAGATTCTTGAAGTGCTGCAAGAGTTCGATGTACTTGGACCGGCTCGCTTCCGACGTGTCGTCCAGGACCAGGTCGTTGCTGAACGACGCCGTGAACGGCACGCGCCAGGCGAAGCGGGCGACGCCGACCGGGTAGCCGAACCCGAATTTGCCGTCCTTCGTCATCAGCTGGGCGGCTTTCTCCAGATCGGCCCACGTTTTCAGGTCTTCCACCTTCATGCCGGCGGCGTTCAGCATCTCCTCGTTGACCATGAGGGCGAACGCCTGGCCGAGCTGCGGAATCGAGTACACTTTGCCGTCGATAGTGGAATATTCCAGCGTGCCCGGCAGGAAGTTTTCCGGCTTCAGCCTGTCCCCCGCCTGCTGCAGATAAGGCGTCAGGTCTTCCAGACCGTCCATCTGCACCAGGTTGGTCACGTCCTGGGTCTGCGTCAGATCCGGCGCGTCCCCGGTATTGATCATGACCGCCAGCTTTTTCTCCATGTCCGACCAGGACAGATACATGAATTCGATGTTCACGCCGGGATATTTTTCCTTCATCGCGGCTTTGAACTTTTCGGCCATGTCCTTCTCGATTTCCGACGTCCCCGGCCAGACAAAGCGGATGTCCGCCTTGACCGTCTTCCAGTCGATTTCGGTTTGCGGGCTTTGCGAACCCGGCGCGGATGACGCCGGCTGTGTGCTGCCCGCGGGCGACGACGACGGCCCCGAGGATTTGCCTCCTCCTCCGCACGCCGCCAGGACCACAACCAGCATCAGGACCAAACCCGTCAGGAAAATCCTTTTTCGCCTGACCACTGAGAACCCTCCTTGAACTCGGTCGGTTTAATCTTTGCAGAACCATCGTAATTTCACCGGCGCTTGCAAGCAATGTTTCGGGTTTTAGATATGGTGGACGATTTCAAGGAATTGGGCCGACAACGTCAAGCATGCCGACCGTCTCCGTTGATGGCGGTCAAAGGGTTTTGCTAACTTAGAAGCAAATCCGAAACGATGGGGATCGTCCATGTTTGCGTTCAAAAGGCTGCAGTCGAAAATTTTTGTCTGTTTCATCGCGGTGGTCCTGATTCCGCTCCTGTGCCTCGGGGTGTCTTCCTATTTCATCGCCACCGGTTTCCTGCGGGAGCAGCTGGTGCAGCACCAGACCCAGACCATCGGCCTCGTCGCCGACAACATCCGGTCCATCCTGGACGACGCGGAAGATCTCACGGCCTACATCGCGAACAACGAGACGATCCAGTCCCTGCTCAGCCGGCCGACGCCCGATTCCCCCACCGACGCGCAGAAGATCATGTTCAACTATTTGTCCAATCTGAAAAACGCCAAAACGTTCATATCCTTTCTCGTCATTTTCGGGGAAAACGGCTTCGTCTTTGGCGATTACGCGGATCACTACCGGGAGACCATCCCCTACGAAGAGCTGAAAAACACCCCCACCTATATCGCGACAGCGTCCAGGGACGGCGAGGCGCATTGGGAATCGTCCAGTTCGGCGCTGTTCATCTACGGGCGCAATTACCGGGAAAACATGATCGGCCGCCGCATCGTCAGCCTGTACGACCGGGACCGGAAGCTGGGCATGCTGTTTCTCGGCCTCAAGCGGGAGTCGATGGAGACGATCATCGGAAACATCAAGATCGGCAAATCGACCAACATTTTTCTGTTCGACGACAACTACCAGCTGGTGGCCGGCAAGCGGCAGGAAAAAGAGCTCGAGAAAGCCATCGAACAGGACCTGGCCCTGAAGGAGCGCATGCTGAACGCCACGGAGCCGGCGGTGCTGAACGTGAACGGGAAAGATTATCTGTTTTCGGCCGCCCCCATCGAGCCGTACCAATGGAACGTGGTCAGCCTCCTGCCCCACGACGAGGTGAAGAAGCAGCACCAGATCGTGCTGAACATCACGCTGGCGCTGTCCCTTTCCCTGCTCGTGCTGGTCGCGATCATCTCGGCGCTGCTGTCGCGCGGCATCACCCGGCCGGTCAAGGAACTGCTCCGCTCGATGAACAATTTCAAAAAAGGCGATTTCAACCAGAAAGTGGAAGTGAAGACGCAGGACGAGATCGGCAAGCTGTCGCAAAAATACAACGAAATGGTCTACGAGCTGAACGAGCTGATCCGGAAAGTCTACATCAGCCAGACCCATCAGAAAATGATCGAGCTCAAGACGCTGCAGGCGCAGATCGAGCCGCATTTTCTTTACAACACGCTGGATTTCATTTTCCTGAATTCGAAAATCCACGGGGATCACGAGACGGCGGAAGTCGTCCAGTCGCTGAGCCAGCTGTTCCGCATTTCGCTGAACCAGGGGAAGGATTATTACAGGCTGGAAAACGAGATCCGGCAGATCAAGGCCTACATCCGCATCCAGCACGCCCGCTTCCCCCATCGCTTCCGGGCGGAGTACGACATCGATCCCGAGATCGAATCCTATTACACGATGAAAATGATCCTGCAGCCGATCGTGGAGAACGCCATCATCCACGCCTTCGAACAAAAAAAGACGCCGGGCCTCCTGCGCATCACCGGGAAAAAGCTGGACGGCCGCATCCGGCTCACCGTGGAGGACGACGGATGCGGGATGCCGGAGGAACAAATCCATGCCCTGCTGAACGGATCCGCGGACGGAAACGGCGGATACGGCATCCGCAACGTCAACGAACGGCTGACCATGCTGTTCGGCCCCGAATACGCCCTGAAGATGGAAAGCGCCGTCGGAGGGGGCACCCGGGTGTCGATCCATCTGCCGCTCATCGAAAGCGAGGAACAATGGAGGTTGCTCTATGAAAGTCATGGTGATCGATGACGAGCCGATCGTCTGCAAGGCTTTGCGCCAGCTCATCCCGTGGGAAGAATACGGCTTCGAATGGCTCGGCACCGCGGAAAACGGCCGGGAAGCCCTCGACATGATCCTGAAGCGGATGCCCGACCTGATTCTGGTGGACTGCAAGATGCCGATCATGGACGGCCTTCAGCTGCTGGAAGAGATCCGGAAGCGGAACCTCCCCGTCAAATCCGTCATCCTGAGCGGGTACAACGAGTTCATGTACGCGCAGCAGGCGATCAAGCTGGGCGCTTCGGATTATTTGCTGAAGCCGCCGGATCTGGATCATCTGCTGGAGGTCGTCCGGCGGGTCCGGAAGGAATGGGAGACGGAAAACCGGATCAAACGGCAGTTGAGCGAGTACGCGCCGGTGATGCGGGACCGCTTTCTGCTCGGCCTGATCCGCGGCGCGCGGATCTCCTCCGCGGATTTCGCGGAAAAAACGGAATACCTGAAGCTCGGGCTGCGCAACGGCCCCTTTGTGCTGGCCCTGCTGCAGATCGAAGACTCCGGCAAGTGGAACGACGGCTCGTACGAGGATCAGCAGCTCATGCACTTCGCCGTGCTCAACGTCGCGGAGGAAACGCTGGCGGACTGGCCCGCCAAGGTGCTGTTCCAGGAGGAAAGCCGCCGCTTTGTCATCCTCGCCAACGCGGACGGGCCCGAACAGGCCGGAAGCCTGCGCGGGCGGCTGCAGGAAGTGATCCGCAACGTGCACAACACCCTCGGGTTCACCGCCACCGCGGGGGTCAGCCGCCTGTACGGCAGCCTGCTGCACGAGGGCAGACAGGCCTACGAGGACGCCAAGGTGGCGATCCAGCACAAGTATTACACGGGGCCGGGGTCCGTCATCGATTACGCGGATTTGCGGCTGGAAGACGTGCGGAAACCGCCCGCCGATCCGGACGGCGTGGACGGGGAAAAATTGCGGATTGCCATGAAGGTGTGCAACGAGGGCGAAGTGGAAGAGTGGCTCCGCCGGTTCGCCGGCTTCCTGGAGGAGCACAACGTCCCGCATGACGAAACGCGGATTCTTGCCCTGCAGTGCATGATCCATGCGGCGGGGGCGATCCGCGACATCCACCCGCAGCTCAAACCTGGCGAGCTCATTACCGCCGGGCAGATCGAGGCGCTGTTTTCCGCCTCCACGCTGGACGAACTCGTGGAAACCATGCAGGGCTATCTGTTCCATCTGCTGTCGGTGACACGGGAACTTAGGAAATCGGGAAACAACGCCATCGTGGAAAAAACGAAAGCCTACATCCACGAGCACTACAACCGGAATCTCACCCTGGAAACGATCGCGAAGGAAGTCTTTGTCTCGCCCGTCTACCTGAGCTTCCTGTTCAAGCATGTGGAATCCGTCAACCTGACGGATTACATCGCCCACGTGCGCATCGAGCAGGCCAAGCGGCTGCTGCAGACGACCACGCGCAAAACCTACGAGATCGCGCGCATGGTCGGCTATCAGGACGAGAAATATTTCAGCCGCCTGTTCAAGAAAAAAGTCGGCCTGACGCCGACGGAATACCGCAGCCAATGGGCCGGGCACGCTTCTTCCCCGCAGGCGTGAACGCCTGACGGAAAGATCGATTCGTCCGGCGTTCTTTCTTCATGCATAAAAATCAATCCAGGAACTTCGTGGCCAATATGGCATTTTGGGGCAACAAACAAGGGATCCCGTCCAAAATGGGATAGGCCAGCAGGCTGTGTTCCGAAAAATAGGCGTTTCTCACCATGGAGATATCCGCTTTCGTAATCGGGCAGCATAACGGTTGTGTAACTTTGGCGTCACCGCCTTTCCTTATGACCATCAAAGCGGTGGGATTCAGCGGATTCAAGCTTACCTCGAATCTTCGATATTCGACAACGGGTAGCCCAAGTTCAAGCGCTGTTGGATACAGTTTCGTGATATACCCGTGATTCAGCATCCTTTTTTTTTCCTTCTTCATCCGCCAAATCATAAGAGGGCTCCAGTAAAATCAGATACTTGTTTGTAATCCGGTAAAGCTCCTGGAGCGCTTCCGCTTCCCTGCCGCCGTTGGGTTCGATGGCATGGGAAGTGTACACGATGTCGATGGAACTGTCTTTTAAGGGAGCGTTGAACATATCCCCAGTAAACAACTCTACACCATGAATACCCAGTTCTTCCAAAAATCTTCTTGCGTACTTGATTCTGGACCACGAAATATCAAAGCCGTAACATTTTCCGGGTTTTCGTTGCATGAAGGAGAGCAACAGCCCGAGCGTTGTGGCGTCGCCCACCCCGACTTCCAGAATGGATGCAAAAGGATCCAAATTGTCAATCAAAGCAGCCAAATGCCGGCAGTATTCATCTCTCAAATTTTTTAATCTTGGATGATTTAGGTAACCCTTAGTGTATGCACCAGCCTGAAAGTCATAACTGATCAAAATATCTTCCGTTGTGTTATAAGTCCTTTGGTCCATGTTTTTCAGAGTTTCGATGATATTCTTGTTTTCCTGGTATAATTCCTTGATTCTGTTCAAAATTTTGAATTTGTCCAAATCCATTTCTCCCCTGGCGACGACAAAGGTCCATTCGGCCATTTTCCGTTAATAGTTATCGACCATCGGGTTTCAAAGCTTTATTGCGCCGTGTTCAATTTTTTATTCCGTTCTGCAAATCTTGAATCAATTTTTCCAACAGCGCCCGAAACAGGCTCTCTTCTTCTCCGGAAAAATTTCGCAGCGCTTTGCGATCCACCGTTTCGGCGAAATGGAGCGTTTCTTCGGCCAGCTTTTTCCCTTCATCGGTCAAAAATATTTGACGGGACCGGGCGTCTGTCGGGTGTTCCCGGCGCACGACCCATCCTTTCCGCTCCATGCCCTGGATCAGGCTGGTTACGCTGGGCCGCTCGATGCTCAGGATCGTCTCCAGATCGGCATTGGTGACCCCCGGAAAGTGATACAGCACGCCGAGGGCGCTCCATTGCGTGGCGGTCAGCCCCGCCTGCCGGGTCAACGCCTCCAGCTCCCGGCGCATCGCGATGTGGGCGATTTTCAGCAGCCGGCCGACGGGGCCGCGGTTCCATATCCAGGGAATCGGCGTTTCGTGCAGCCGCACCCGGGTCCCTCCTTTTGCCTTGCCGCGATGGCGAAGTTTGCTTTACGGACCGGTTTTCTCCCAGGCGACCTCGATCTGGATGCCGTTGTTGTCCACGAAAATGTAGTCTTTGAGCTCTCCCAAATCATAAACCTCCGTCACCGGGATGTCCAGTTCCAGCAGCCGGCTGCGCAGCGCCAGCGCCTCCCCTTCCGAAGCGGCGGCGAACGCGATGTGCTGCAGCGCGCCGGGGAGAAACCGGTTGATGTCCGCCGCGCGGGGATCCCGCTGCAGCCGCCGGATGGCGTCCGCGCTCTGAAAGATTTCCGCCTCCGGGTGCTCGAAGAAATGCAATCCCTTTGTCTCCGCCCCGCCGGGATGGATGAAGACGTGCCTGCCCCGCCCGCCCCTGGCGGGATACACGGGTCCGGCTTTCATGCCCAGGACGTTTTCGTAAAACGCGATGGTCCGGTCCAGATCGCGCGTCACCAGCGCGAGGTGATGGAATCCGCGCCATCCGGCAGCCGCCCTGTCATGCGTGTTCCGATCGTTCATGTTCTTTTCCTCCCTGCATGGCCCATCTGGCGTAACGCGTTCTCACCAGGACGATGATCGCAAACACGATCAGCCATTGGGCGGGAATCCACATTTCGAACGTGTGCCCGGCTTGCCATTCGGCGAACATGGCGCCGATCATGAGGCCCCCGAGGAAAGCGGCCGCCCCGGTCGTCAGCCGGGGAACCAGGAGCGCCAATCCGCCCGCCGTCTCGGCCAGGCCTACCGCCGTCCTGCTCCAGTCGGGATACCCGAGCTCCCGGAACATGGCGATCATCTCGTCGGCACCGATCAGCTTCTGCGCGCCGTTCCAAAGGAAAAACAGCGCCGCAAGTCCCACCACGATCCATCCCGCCGCCTTCAGCCAGCGTGAACGCATTTTTCCATACCTCCAAGCCGCAAGACAACCGTCTCTTTGGCCATTTAGTTAGATTTCTAACTATATGCATCATAACGGATGATCCGGATCGAATCAAGCCCCAAAAAAACACCCGCTCTTCCGAGCGGGTGGACCATCGCTTCACAGTCCGGGATACATATGAGCCGTTCCCATGTAAGGCATCGCACCCATATAAGGCATCGCCATGGACGCGGCATACCCCGGATGTGCGGCTCCTCCTTCGTGCACTTCCTGTTCCAGGTACATCCGGTAGCAAACCATTTTGTCCAGACGCGGGATGTGGACGACCATGCCGGGCGCCAGCGCATGGGGATGCGGAATGTGCGGATTCATGGCCTCCAGGATCGGGCGGGGGCAATTGTACATTTGCGCCAGGGTGTCGTAGGTTTCCCCCTCTTTGACGTGATGCTGCTTTTGGTACATCCCGCTTCGCTCGTCGTCATCCCGGAAAAGAAACGGAAAGAAGAACGGGGAAATGAAGAAAATCGGGATGAATCGCCGCCGCGGGAAAAAGAACGGCGGGTGAAACGGTCCGGGCCCGTAGCCTCCGCCCGGGACAAACTGTCGGTCCACCAGACTCGGCCTCCTTTGATCCCCTTCTGGGCAGGTGTTGATGTTCAATCCAATCTTATGCAACCAGGAGCGGGATGGTTAAACGTCCAATGGCGTGGCCGAATTTGGGATTTTGCACTACAAAGTTTACATAAGATACATTATGTAACCTTAAATTTTGTTTAGTCAAAAAAGTTTACATAATAATTATTATTTTAACTTTGTCCGACTTCATCGTCTTTTCTCTGAATCTCGCAACGTTCTCCCTCTTGTCAATTTCCTTTGGGAATTTATAATGGATGTCGTGATTCGGGCCGCAATGGACGGATGCGGCATCTCGGGAGGACTATTTCGGCGTGGCGGTCATTGCGGCGCTGATCTTTTTTTTGACCCTTATCCTTGTGATTTGGCGCCCGGGCAAGCTCGGCATCGGCTGGTCCGCTTCCCTGGGCGCCTTGCTTGCGCTTCTCACGGGGGTCGTTACCCTGGCGAACGTGGCGGAAGTGACGGGCATCGTCTGGAACGCCACGCTGGCGTTCATCGCCATGGTGCTTGTTTCCCTGGCGCTGGAGGAGATCGGCTTTTTCGACTGGGCGTCCCTGCACGTGATTCGCATGGCCCGCGGAAACGGCACGCTGACGTTCATTTCCGTCATCCTGCTGGGCGCCGCGGTCTCCGCGATTTTCAACAACGACGGGGCGATCCTGATCATCACCCCCATCGTGCTGGCGATGGCGCCGGCCCTGAACCTGCCGCAAAGCGCGGTCATTCCCTTCGTCATGGCCTGCGGATTCATTGCGGACGCCGCTTCCCTGCCGCTGGCGATCAGCAACCTGACGAACATCATGACGGCGGACATGTTCGGCATCGGGTTTGCCGAGTACGCGAGCCGCATGGTGGTGCCCAATCTGTTCTCCATTGCGGCGAGCATCGCCGTGCTGTATCTGTTATACCATAAAAAAATCCCGCACCGCCTCGACCTGTCGCAGCTCAGGAAGCCGGGCGAAGCGATCCGGGACCGGCGTCTGTTCCGGTTGTCCTGGGCGCTTTTGATCGTTCTGATGGCGGCGTATTTTGCGAGCGAATGGCTGGCCGTGCCGGTGTCCCTGGTGGCGATGGCCGCCGCCACCCTGCTCGCCGGCGTTTCCCGGCATCCGGAGATCCGGGCGGGCAGGCTCATCCGAAGCGCGCCATGGGCCGTGCTTTTCTTCTCCACCGGAATGTACGTGGTGGTGTACGGGCTTCGCAACGCGGGCCTGACGGACGCCCTCGCCGGCGTCATCCGCAGCCTGGCGGATCAAGGCCAGGCCGTCGCTGCCGCGGGGATGGGATTGATGGCCGCCTTCCTCTCGGCGGTGATGAACAACCTGCCGGCCATGATGGTGGACGCCTTGGCCATCCGGGAATCCGGGGCGCAGGGCGGCATCCTGGAAGCGTTGGTGTACGCCAACGTGATCGGCACCAACTTGGGGCCCAAGATGACGCCGATCGGTTCCCTGGCCACCCTGCTCTGGCTGCACATGCTTTCCCGCCGGGGCATCGGCATTTCCTGGGGAAATTACTGCAAAGCCGGCGTGATGCTGACTATCCCGACGCTGGCCGCGACGCTCGCCGGGTTGATCCTGTGGCTGTGGCGTTCCGCACCCCGGAAGCCGGCGCCTGGCTGGCATGGATCGCCGTTGTGACGATTTTCGCCCTTGCAGTCTGGGCCGCCGTCGGTTTGGCCAAAACCCGCAGGCACAAAAAAGTGCCGTTAAGCCGATAAGAAAACGGCGGAAAGCAAAGAAGCAGGCCCGGCAGCCTGCTTCCTCTTTTTCCTTTTTCCCTAAGCCCCGCCCATCCACATGACGAACAGCGTGATGACCGTCAGGATGAACAGGATGTTGATGACCAGTCCCCAGACGGCCATGCGTTTCCGGAATCTTCGTTGGACGGATCCGACCAGTCCCAGCAAAATCCCCAGGATGGCGACGGCCAGCGACAAAACCAGGTACATGGCCATTTCCTGTTCCGTAAAATATGCGGCGAGATAAACGACGATGGCAATGATGGCCAGCATCAGGGACAGATAGCCCCAGACGGAGTCCCTTTTCTTGTCGGCGAAAATCATCGCGCCACCTCCTCCCACTTCCTGTAAACTTATACCGGCAAACGGGAAGTTTCAGTCTTTTTGGACGGCCATTTGGCGTAAGCGTTTTCATCCAAAAATGCTTGTTCAACGATTTTGCGAATCCGGCGTCTCCTGTTATACGCCGCAACGTTACATTTTCGTTTCCATCCGCCGCAATCCTGCCCCGTACCGCCTTAAATTTTTTTCATAAACCCCGGAATGACGGCCTTGGACCCCCGCTTTCTCTTTTTTGCGCCTCTGCTTTCCTTTCTTATTGCCATGAACTACAATAGATTCAGCGCTTTTTCAAAGGTGCATAAATTGGCTGGGAGGGCTGCCGCATGAATCCGTTCCGCTTTCACAACCCGACGGTGCTCTACTACGGCGCCGGACAGATCGAAAGCTACCTGGCGGAAGAAGTGAAAAAATACGGCCGCAAGGTCCTGCTCCTCTACGGCGGCGGGAGCATCAAGCGTTTCGGCCTGTACGACAAGGTCACGGGCATACTCCGCGAAGCCGGCTGCCAGGTTTTCGAGCTGTCGGGCGTCGAACCGAATCCGCGCCTGACCACGGTCCACAAGGGCGTTGACCTCTGCAAACGCGAAGGCGTCGAGCTGGTGCTCGCCGTGGGCGGCGGCTCCGTGCTGGACGCCGGCAAGGCCATCGCAGCCGGGGCCAAATACGACGGGGACGTGTGGAATTTCTACCTGCGAAAAGACCGCGTCCAGGCCGCCCTGCCCCTCGGGACGATTTTGACCCTGGCCGCCACCGGTTCGGAGATGAACGGCAACACCGTGGTGACGAACTGGGAAACGAAGGAAAAGCTCGGCATGGGTTCTCCCCATCTGTATCCGCGCTTTTCGTTCTGCGATCCGGCCAACACGCTGACCGTGCCGCGGGACCAGACCGTTTACGGCATTGTGGACATCATGAGCCACGTGTTCGAAAACTACTTCTCCACCGCCCCCAACACGCCGCTCCAGGAACGGATGGCCGAAGGCTTGCTTCTGACGATCATGGAAACGGCCCCCAGGCTGGTGGAACGCCTTGACGATCTCGAAGCGCGGGAAACCATCATGTACTGCGGCACCATGGCCCTCAACGGCATGATCAGCATGGGCACCGCCGGCGACTGGGCGACCCACGCCATCGAGCACGCCATCAGCGCGGTCTACGACATCCCGCACGGCGGGGGCCTCGCCATCGTGTTCCCCCGCTGGATGGAGTACGTCGCCGGCGAATCCGAAGGCAAACTGGCGCAGCTGGCCGTCCGCGTGTTCGGCGTGGACCCCGCGGGCAAATCGCAGCGCGATACGGCTTTGGAAGGCGTGCGGCGGCTGAGGGAATTCCTCCGGTCCATCGGCGCGCCCGGATCGCTGGCCGACTACGGCATCGGCGACGAGAACATTGCGCTCATGGCCGAAAAAGCGGTGCAATTCGGCCCCATCGGCCGCATCCGGAAGCTGGAAAAAGACGATGTGGAGCAAATTTTGCGGGCTTGTTTGAAATAATCTCACGGGGAGGTGCGTGCGGTGCGATACCGCCACCTTGGCAAAACGGGAATCCGCGTCAGCGAGCTTTGCCTGGGCGCCATGACCTTCGGCATGTTCGCGGACGAGAAGGAAAGTTTCCGCATCATGGACCGCTTCGCGGATGCGGGCGGCAATTTCATCGATACCGCCAACGTTTACATGCAGGGCGTGTCCGAAGAAATTGTCGGCAAATGGCTGAAAGGGCGCGACCGCTCCCGGTTCGTCATCGCCACGAAAGTCCGTTTCATCATGGGGGACGGGCCCAACGACGTCGGACTGAGCCGCAAGCATATCCTGGACAGCGTCAAGGCCAGCCTGCGGCGCCTTGGTACCGATTATATCGATCTCTATCAGGTTCACGCCTGGGACCCGAAAACTCCGCTGGAAGAGACGCTGTCCACCCTGAACGATCTGGTGCGCGCCGGATGCGTGCGCTACATCGGGGCCAGCAACTTCAGGGGCTGGCAGCTGCAGAAAGCCCTGGACCTCAGCCGGCTTCACGGATGGGAAGCCTTCGTCAGCCTGCAGCCGCAGTACAATCTGCTGAGCCGGGCCGTCGAGTATGAACTGATCCCCGTCTGCCTGAATGAAGGCCTGGGCGTCATCCCCTGGAGTCCCCTCCGGGGCGGCTGGCTGAGCGGCAAATACCGCCGCGGCATGACGGCGCCGCCGGAAGGCACCCGGGTGGCGCTGGCGTCGGAAAAGGGCTGGTCCGAAACCTGGGAGCGCTACAACAACGAGTTCACCTGGAACGTGCTGGACGCGCTGTTCGAGGCGGCGCAGGCCGCCGGCAAGACGCCGGCCCAGACCGCCATCAACTGGGTTCTCCACCGGCCCGGCGTCACGGCGCCGATCATCGGAGCCCGCAACGTGGAGCAGCTCGAAGACAACCTGGGCGCGATCGGCTGGGAGCTGGCGCCGGAACTCGTGGAACGGCTCAACCTGGCGAGCCGTCTCCCGGTCATCACCTATCCTTACGACGATGCTGCCGAACAGCAGCAGCGCAGAGGCCGGGATTACGAAGACTGAGCATGGAAAAGCGGAGCCGCCAAGTCCCGGCCGGCTCCGTTTTTTTTTTGCCGCGATTTTGTATTTCACGGTTTCAGGTTCAGGTCGGATGGCTTCCGCAAGGCCCTCGCGGCATGCATGCGATGACCGGCGACGGTCATCAGGGCGATCCCGGAAACGACCAGAATCATGGAGATCAGCTTCGTGAACCCGACGGGCTCGTGCATGACGATGGCGGACGAGACGAGCCCGACGACGGGAATGGCCAAAAGGCCCACGGAGACATGGATGGCGGACAGTTTCTGATTGACAAAGGTAAAGGCGACAAAGGTCAGCCCGTTGGCTACGATGCCGTTATACAGCATTGCCGCCGCGAAATCGGCCGACAGGGGAATCGCGCTGCTCTCACCCAGGATCAGGGCGGGCGGCGCGATGACGGCCAAGCCGGTCAGGCAAGCCCATGGCGCCGTATGAATCGGATTTTCGTCCCATTTCATTTTTTTGACCGTGAAGATCGACAAAGCCCAGAAGATGGCGGCCAGAAGCAGCGAAAGGTTGCCCAGCACCGCCTCCCGGCTGCTCCAGTCCAGCGCCTGCGGATTGAACAGCAGCAAAATGCCGGCGAAGCCGGTGATGACGCCGGCCATTTCCAGGCCCCGCATCCTTTCGCCCAGGAACATCACCGCCAGCGGGACGACCCAGAGCGGCGTCGTGTACACCAGGATGGCGGATCTTCCCGCTTCCACATAGTGGAGGCCCATGCTGACAAAAAGAAAATGAAGCCCGTAATGGAGCACGCCCACCGTCAGGATGAACGGCCATGTCTTGCGGGCGGGGAACCTCAGCTGCCCCGCCGTGAGCGCAACGGCAAACAGCGTCACGACGCCCAGGATCGTCCGCCAGAGGGCAAAGTTGAGCGGCCCCACGAACGACAGGGCGAACTTCATGATCGGCCAGTTGACGCCCCAGGTCAAAATGACGAAAATGAGCATGAACCAGGCGTTTCGCGCACCCGTTCCGGAGGTCACGGACGTTTCCCTCCGGCCTCCGCCTGTCCGCGGGAACCCCATGGCGCCCATTTGGCGGCGATTTCCGCCGCTTCCCGTTCCATGCGGTCAAACAGCTCCTGCACCGAAAGCAGCTCCCGGATGAGCCCGATCCCCTGCCCGGCCCAGCCGAATCCTTCGGTTGCGTCGCCTTCGTGGATGAATTTGCGGTTCCTTTCGCCGGAGATCAGGTCCCGGAGCGCTTCGAACCCTCCTCCCGCGGCCTCCGCGTCGAGGATGCGCTGCGCGAAGGGGGTGCGGACCACCCGCCCCGGTGTCCCGATCGACCGCTTGATGACCAGGGTGTCCGTCTCGGTTCCCTTCAGAATGGCTTCGACATATTTGGGATGGGCCCGGACGCATTCCTTCGTGGCGATGAACCGGGTGCCCATCTCGATGCCTTCCGCGCCGAGCGCCAGGGCGGCCATGAGACCCCGGCCGTCGGTGATGCCGCCCGCCGCAACCACCGGGATGGACACCGAGTCGACGACGCGGGGAATGAGCACCATCGTGCCCGTATCGTCCCGTCCGATGTGTCCGCCGCCTTCCTGCCCCACGGCCATGACCGCGTCCGCTCCGAGGGATTCCGCCTTTTGCGCCTGGCGGACGGAAGCCACCAGCACGAGCTTCACCGCGTCCGTGCCGTCCAGCTTGCGCAGGTACGGCTCCGGATTCCCGCCCGTGAAGGAAAAGACGTTCACCCCTTCCTCCAGGGCGGTTTCCAGCATTTCCTCGACCGGCCGGGGGGAGTGACCGATGGGAAAGTTGACGCCGAAGGGTTTGGAGGTCATGCTTTTCGCCCTTCGAATCTCCCTGCGCAGCTCTTCCCTGTCATGGAACGACGCCGTCGAGATCTGGCCCAGCCCGCCCGCGTTGGCAACGGCCGCGGCCAGTTCCGCGAAGGCGAGGTAGGCCAGTCCCCCCTGGATGATCGGCAGCCGGATGCCCAGCAGCTCGGTGATTCGCGTTTTCACGGACACGCCTCCTTCAATGGACCCGAACCTCATCTCTCTTCGGCATTTTCGCCATTGCCCGTCCCCTTCCCCGGTTGCCGCCAGTGACGTCCCCCTGTGGAAGGTCGCTCATGCGGCCGGTTTCCATCCTGTATGTCATCATGTTACTCCCCATAATGGCAAAAAAAGCGGCACCGTCATCTTCCGCAAACCGCACCTCGCCGGTCAATAGGTCCGCGTCATGCCGCCGTCCACGATCAGCATCTGTCCGTTCACATACGCCCCGTCATCGGAAGCCAAAAACAGCGCCGCCCCCGCGAACTCCTCCACCGTTCCCGAACGCCCCAGGGGAATGCCGGCTTCCGCTTCCGCCGCCGCCTGTTCCGGCGTGACGCCGCGCCTTGCCGCCGCGGCGATGTCCAGTTCCCGGATGCGGTCGGTCAGGATGCGCCCCGGCCCCAGGCCGTTCACGAGGATGCCGTGCGGCGCCAGCTCCATCGACAGCGTCTTGGTCAGACCCGCCACGGCGGCGCGCATGGCGTTGGACAGAACGAGGCCGGGAATCGGCTGCTTGATGCTGTACGAGATGATGTTGATGATCCGCCCGCCGCCCCGTTCCTTCATCATCGGAACGATGCCGCGGGTCATGCGCACGACGCTCATCAGGTTCAAATCAAAAGCTTTTTGCCACGCCTCGTCATCCAGATCGAAAAACATCCCCGCGGGAGGCCCCCCGGCGTTGTTCACCAGGATGTCCGCCGTCCCGTACGTTTCCCGGATCGCGGCAAGCAGCCGGTCCACGTCATCCTTGCGGGAAACGTCGGCGGCCATCCAGGCCACTTCCGCCCCGGTCTGTCCGCGAATGTCCTCCGCCGCCCGGCGGATGGCTTCCTCCGACCGGCTGGCGATGAACAGCCGGGCTCCTTCCTGTGCGAAGCGCAGGGCGATCCCCCTGCCCAGTCCGCGGCTCGCCGCCGTCACCACCGCCGTTTTGCCCCTGAGTTTCAACGCACATTTCTCCTTTCGTCACGGCAACACCACAAAACTGGAAGCCAAAAGGCGTTCCTTGCCGTCCGAAGGCCGGTTGAGCACCTTGCCGTTGTAGTAGAACGTGCTCGAACCCCCTCCGTCCAGATTGTACGCGTCGCGGACGTTGAACTCAAGCAGTTTCTCCTGCGCTTCTTCCAGCGTGACCCCGAGGCTGTAGTCCTTCTGCCGGCCGTCGATGACGATGAACAGGAGATCCCCGTTGGAAAAATGGCCGATCATCGTGCGCGGTTCCCGGCGGTTTGCCCATTTGGAGGGGATTTTCTGCTTTTTGCCGTCCTTGAGCAAGGTGGGCACGAAGGAGGCTCCGTGCTGCACGCCCAGCTTCTTCAGCTCTTCCTTGGTCTTGATGTTGCCGCCGACGAGCCGGCCTTTTTTGTCAAACCCGATGAAGCTCCAGTCATCGCCGGGGATGTCGAAGGTCTTGATTTCCCCGTCAACGACGGTGATGCCCATCGGATAGATCAGTCCCTTCGCGGTGGCGAATCCGCCGCCGTTGACGGCCAGCTTCGCGCCGGTGCGCTTTGCCGCCTGGCTCGTCGTTTCGCCCTTGTCCCCGACCTTGTCGTGGGACAGCACCAGCCGCACGGCGCTCGGGTCGTGCAGCTTCACCTTGGCCATGTATCCCCGGTAGCCGGCTTCCTTCAGCGTGAATACCTTGATGGTAGCCCGCTTGCCGAAGGTTTGTCCGATCGGGTCGCCGAGGATGTTGGACAGCACCTGGTCCAGCACGTCGCTGGTTTTCTTTTTTTGTTCTTCGCTTTGCGCGATGATCCGGTCCAGTTCCGCTTTCTGCTGGGCGGTGCGGTTTTTCTCCGCCTCGGCCAGGGCAATCAGATCCGCGATGCGCGCCCGGATGTCGTCGATGCGCACTTCGGAGGCGCCGACGGATTCCCCCATGGATTGGTAGACGAGGCCGGTTTCCTCCAGTACCCGGGCGGCCTCGAGGGCAGGCTGGCGGACCGTGCCCGTGTCCAGCAGCGTCCGTTCCGCGTCGCCGACGAGCGCGGGGGTTTGCGCGTGGACGGCGCCCATGACCACCAGCACCGCGGCCAGAATGGCGGCGATCCCCAGCTGGAGCTTAGTAAACACGGGCCGCTTCCTCCAGTTTCTTGATGGTGCTTTGGAGCTGCTGCAGCTGCTTGCTCAGGTCGGTGATGCGATTGCTCAGGGCCTGCCTCGTCTCGTCCGTCTGGCCCAGCGCGTCGCCCGCCAGGGACAGCTCTTCCTGCACCCTGGCAAGCCCTTCCTCCACGGCGGCGAGCCGTTCCAGCAGCTGCCCCGCGCTTTCCCGCTGCTGCTCCAGCTGCCCGTGCAGGGCGGTCACGTCGGCCTTCAGGGCCTCCAGACGGGATTCGTTCGTCTGCCGGATGTCCTGCAGTTCCTGCCGGATGCCCGTGATGTAAGAATCGGCCGCCAGATAGCAGCCCAAAGCCAGTCCGCCCCAGACGAGGACGGCGGCCGACCAGGCCAGCCATTTGGTTCCCGTGCCGCGCATTGCTTTTTCGCGTTTGCGGACGCGTTCCCCGCGTTCCGGCAGGGTGCCGATCTCATGCTGAATCTCGCCCGTATGCTCGATCATCGTCCACCGCTTCCTCCCCTGCTCCGGCCGCGCGTGCAAAGCCCAAGCCGGCGTTTGTCCTACTCAACCATAACATAAAACGTCCAAAAAAATCGAAGGTTGCGGAATAAAATCGATTTTGCGCGACGCAAAAAAACGCCGGGCGGCCCGGCAAGACCGCCCGTGCGTTTTCGAGAACCCCCGGAATGACGCAAAAAATTTTTGGTTGTTCAGTGAATTTTCCCTTGCAATGCGGCTCCGCCGCCGTTATAATGAGGCTGACAGGTGATAATGATTATCATTGACAAGGAGATTGTCGCCATGAGCGTTCCGGAAATGCTGATTCCCGTGCTGGCACTCATCCTGATCGCACTCGGCGCCGCCGTGTTGTTTCTGGCCGCGGACCTTGACCAGTTCCGCCGCCAGCTGGCCGGCGTTCGCAAAGAATCGCCTTCCGTCCGTACGGGCGGCTTCCTCGCCGTCGGCAAGGCGGAACTCGAGCTTTCCGGAAACCGGGCTGATTGATACGGTTATAAAAAGTTTCAGAGACTCCGCGCACGGCGGAGTCTCTTCTGTTTTTCGTGCAATGTTCAGCTGCCGCGTCAGGACGGTTGCCTAAGCAACCGGAGCCCGTTCAGGATGACGAGAATCGTGCTGCCCTCGTGCCCCACCACGCCGATCGGCAAGGGGATGCCGACGCCGAAGTTGGCGGCGATGAGCATGACGATGACAGCCAGGGCAAAGACGATGTTTTGGGTGATGACGCGGCTCGTGCGCTTGCCCAGGGCGATGGCGGCCGGGATCTTGTGAAGGTCGTCCCGCATCAGCACCAGGTCCGCCGTCTCCAGGGCCGCGTCGCTGCCTGCCCCGCCCATGGCGATGCCCACCGAAGCCGCGGCCAGCGCCGGTGCGTCGTTGACGCCGTCGCCCACCATGGCGACGGACCCGTAGGTTTCCTTGAGTTTTTTGATGATCTCGACTTTCTCCTGCGGGAGCAGGCCGGCGTAGACGATGTCGATGCCCGCTTCCCGGGCGATGGCCTGCGCCGTCCGCTCCTGGTCCCCCGTCAGCATGGCCGTGCGCACGCCGATTTCCTTCAGGCGCCGGATCGCCTGGGCCGCCTCCGGGCGGATGCGGTCGCGGAGCGCGATCACGCCGGCCGCGCCCTCGTCATCATGGATGACCGTCACCGTCTTGCCATCTTGCTGCAGCCGGTCGATGATGTCCCCAAGTTCCGGCGTCAGGTTCGCTGCATCCATATACGTCGGCTTGCCGATTTTCCAGAGCTTGCCTTCCAGCTCCGCCTGTACGCCCCAGCCCGTGCGGGATTCGAACGACGACGGGCGCGTGAGGGTGATCCCCTCCTCCGTCGCCTTCCGCACGATCGCCCTGGCCAGCGGGTGTTCGGAGAGGGTTTCCACGGACGCCGCCACGCGCAGCACTTCCCTGGCGTCGAAGCCCCGCAGGGGAACGACGTCGGACACCTCGGGCTGCCCCGTCGTGAGCGTGCCCGTTTTGTCAAAGGCCACGACTTTGGTACGCGCCAGATTTTCGAGATGGACGCCGCCCTTGAACAGCACGCCCCTTCTGGCGCTGACGGAGATGGCCGACAGCACGGCGGGCATGATGGACGCTACCAGCGCGCACGGCGAAGCCACCACCAGGAACACCATCGCCTTGTACAGCGCCTCCTGCCAGGTCCAGCCAAACAGCAGCGGGGGCGCGGCGATGAGAAGCAGCGTCGCCAGCACCACGACCCGGGCGTAGATTTTTTCAAAGCGTTCCATGAACTGCTGGGAGGCCGGTTTTTCCGATTCGGCTTCCTGCACGAGGCGGATGATGCGGGCGAACAGCGTCGACTCGGCGGGTTTGGTTACCTCGACGAGCAGCGCCCCCTGCCCGTTCAGCGTACCGGCGAACACCTCGTCCCCGGGAGCTTTGTCGTCGGGGATCGATTCCCCGGTGATGGTCGACTGGTTCACGGACGAGTGGCCTTCGCGGACGACGCCGTCCGCGGGAATGCGTTCCCCCGGTTTGACCACCACGATGTCCCCCGGGACCAGCCGTTCGATGGGGACGGTCACCTCTGCTCCGTCCCTGAACAATACGGCGGTCTCCGGTTTCAGTTCCATCAGGGCGGAGATTTCGCGGCGGCTCTTGTCCATGGTAAAGCTTTCCAGCGCGCCGCTGAGCGCGAAGATGAAGATAAGCACCGCGCCTTCCATCCAGTAGCCGATGCAGGCCGCGCCGATCGCCGCGACGATCATGAGGAAGTTGACGTCGAGATCGCGCTCGCGGATCAGCGTCTCCAGGCCTTCCCGGGCTTTGGCGAAGCCGCCGATCGCGTAAGCGCCGATGAAGAACAGGGCGGCCCACGGAGAACCGGCGTGCTCCAAACCCCAGGCCACCCCGGTCAGAATGCCGCAGATCAGCACGGCCAGCGCTTCGCCGTACCTCGACAGCCAGGCGGGCATTTCGCGTTTTTTGCCCTGTTGCAGGACCTTCGCCTGCGCCTCTCCGCTTTCGGTTGTATCGAACATGATCGGCATCGGAGACCACCTTTCCTAATCATTCGCCCATTCGCTTCATGCGCTTCGTCCGCCGTTCTTCGCTTCCCGCCTGCCGTTATCCACCGGATGTTTTCATTTCGGCAGTCTGAGAATGAGAGCCATTCTTGATCCTCCCTAAACGATTCATGCTGCTTCCGTTCGGGAAGCAGCATGACGATGCGGGTCGCTGCATGAATCAACGGTCGATCCAACATTTCGGATTCTTTTTTAGAATTATTATAAATAAGAAAACCCGGTTTGTAAATCCCCGGTAGCAATCCGATGGATGATTTTTCGCGCACATCGCCTTCAGCGGCCATCCGGCCGAGGCGAAATGTACGGTGTTGACGCCGGGATCGAACCGGTCAGGCCAATCGGTGCGGTTTTTCGCATATATTGTCTCCCATGGCAGGCCCGCCAAGCCAATATGTATGGTTTTTCGCACATATTAGCGCCGGCAACACACTGCCCGGACCATTATGTGCGGTTTTTCGCACATGTTGCCTCCCATGGCGGGCCAAGCCAATATGTACGATTTTTCGTACATAATGGCTCAGGTGGCGAGCCGATTGAGGCGATATGTACGGTTTTTCGCACATATGAACGCCCGTGTTGGAGCGGCCGGGCCGATATGTGCGGTTTTTCGACCGGGCGCAGCGGGCATGGGGTTACAGTTCCTCGAGCAGATCGCCGGCCGCGATGTGGCGGGGATTGTTCCGCTTCGCCGCAGCCCGGTCGCCCGCCGCTCCGTGGCGGTACACGCCCAGCGTGGCGGCCTGCGCCGCCGTGAGGCCCTGCGCCAGCAGCGCGCCGATGACGCCGGCCAGCACGTCCCCCGTGCCGGCGGTGGCCATGGCGGGGTTGCCCGTCGGATTGACGTAGACTTCTCCGCCGGGAAGGGCGCACACGGTGCGGGCTCCCTTCAGCACGACGACCACGCCCCGTTCCATGGCGAAACGCCGGGCGATGCCGATCCGGTCGCGCTGCACCTCGGCGGTGCTCGTCCCGCACAGGCGGGCCATTTCGCCGGGATGCGGGGTGATCACCGTCGGCGCTTTGCGTTTCGGCCATTCGCCGACAGCCGATCCCTCCGCCAGGATGTTGAGCGCGTCGGCGTCCGCCACCACCGGCAGTTCCGCCCGTTCCAGCACTTCCCGCATCCATGCGGCATCGCCTTCCCACCGGCCAAGCCCCGGGCCGATGACGAGCGCCTGTTTCCCCCGGGCGTGCTCCAGCAGCTCCGCGGGGTCGACGCCGCCCCAGTCGCCCCGGCCGCCGTCGTCCAAACGGGCGAGGATCAGCTCCGGCCGCCACATGAGCAGCGGCGGCAAGACGCCGGCAGGCGCCGCCCACGTGACAAGGCCGCTGCCGGCCCGGAGCGCCGCCGATGCGGCGAGCAGGCCGGCCCCGCTGTAGGCGCGGCTGCCGGCGGCGATGAGCGCGTGCCCGCAGCTGCCCTTGTGGGCCGCCGGGTCCCGTTCCGCCAACGGATCGACGCCCAACCGCCCAAGATACACGTCTTCGCCCAGCTCAAAAACGGATACGCCGAACCGATCCGCCAACACCGCGGGAATGCCGATGTCCCGCACCACTACCTCACCGGCATGGGCGAGCCCGGGATATTGCGCCAGTCCCCTTTTTTTGAAAGCGAACGTCACCGTCTTCACGGCGCGGACGCAAGGGTCGTGCACCTGCCCCGTGTCGGCGTCGAGGCCGCTGGGAATGTCCACCGCGACCACCGGCTTGCCGCTTGCGTTCATCGCCCGGATCATCTCCGCCAGGACGCCGCGCGGCGCGCCGCCTGTGCCCGTGCCGAGCAGCGCATCGATGACGCCGTCATAATCCCGCCAGTCGACGCAACCATCGGAAAAGGCCATCAGGGGAATGCCCAGCTTCCGGGCGATGTCCCGCTGCACGGCCGGCTCGCCCGTGAGCGTGTCGGGGGCTGCCGCGTACAGCACGGTGACCCGGAAACCGGCATTCGCCAGATGCCGCGCCGCCACCACGCCGTCCGCGCCGTTGTTGCCCTTGCCGGCCATGACCAGCCAGCGTTTGCCCGTCCGCGGGGCCAGCGCCAACACTTCTTCGGCCACTCCGCGTCCGGCGTTTTCCATGAGCACCAGCGAGGGAATGCCGATGTCTTCGATGGCATGCCGGTCGATGCGCCTCATTTCGTCCGCCGTCAGCAAATGCACCGCTTCCGCCTCCCCTCTCGCCCGCAGGCTCGACCGCAACGCAACGTCGCTGCATTGATTGTAGACCCGCAAGGAAATTTTGACAATCGGGGGACGGCAACATGCGCCGTCAACAAACAAGGCGCCCGCTTATGCGCAGGCGCCTTTCTCATTCGGCTTCGATGGCGACGGCGTGGGCGATGCAGGGAATGCTCTCTCCCTGCTGATACGAAATCGGCGACAGCAGCGCCCCCGTGGCGACGATGAGCATGCGGCGGATTTCCCCGCGGCGCATCCGCTTCAGCAGGTGGCCGTAGGTGACCACCGCCGAGCAGCCGCAGCCGCTGGCACCGGCCTGCACCATCTGCTTTTCGAAATCGTAGATGAGCAGTCCGCAGTCCGTAAAATGCGTCTGCTCGATGGGAATCCCGTGTTCGCGGAACAGATCCTTCGCCAGGGCGTGGCCGATTTTGGACAGATCCCCCGTCGCGATCACGTCGTAATAGCCGGGCTCGAGGCGGAAATCCCGGAGGTGCGCCTCGATGGTGTCCACCGCCGCCGGCGCCATGGCCGCCCCCAGGTTGAAAGGGTCCTTGATCCCCATGTCCACCACCCGGCCGATGGTGGCCCGCGTGACGACCGGCCCATCCCCCTTGTCGGCCACCACCGCCGCCCCGGCTCCGGTCACGGTGAACTGGGCGGTCGGAGGCTTTTGGGAACCGTATTCGGTCGGGTACCGGTATTGTTTTTCCGCCGTGGCGTTATGGCTGCACGTGCCGGCCACGACGTAGCGCGCGGCTCCCGAATCCACCAACTGGGCGGCCAGGGCCAGGCTTTCCATCGAGGTCGAGCAGGCGCCGAACACGCCGAGGTACGGGATCGACAGGCTGCGCGCGGCAAAGCTGTTGCTGATGATCTGGTTGGTCAGGTCGCCGCCGACGTAAAAATGCACCTGCTCCTTCGTCAATCCGGCGTTTTCGATGGCCAGTTCCACCGCTTCTTCGAGAAGGGTACGCTCGGCTTTTTCCCAGCTTTTCTGTCCGATGGACAGATCTCCGTGGATGATGTCGAAATCGTCCGCGAGGGGCCCCTGGCCCTCGAACGGGCCCACCACCGTCGCCGTGCCGAGCAACACCGGTTTCCGTTCAAAAATCCAGCTTCGATGTCCCTGCAGCATGTCGCGTCCACCGCCTCCCGGAATCAGCCGAACAGCCAGTGGCAAATGCCGACGATGAAGGCGGCCACCGTGCCGAACACGATGACCGGCCCGGCCAGCTTGAACATCTTGCCTCCGATGCCCAGCACGACGCCTTCGCTGCGGTGCTCGATGGCCGCCGAAGCCATGGAGTTGGCAAACCCCGTCACGGGAACGGCGGAACCGGCTCCCGCCCACTGCGCGAATTTGTCGTAAACCCCGAGGCTCGTCAGGATGACGGAAAGCAGAATCAGCACCGCCACCGTCGGGTTGCTCGCCTTTTCCTTGGGAAAACCGCCCCAATGGATGAACATCTGCTGGATGGCCTGTCCGAGGAGGCAGATGGTGCCTCCGCTCACGAACGCCCGCAGGCAGTTTCTCAGCACCGCGCGCTTCGGTTCCCGCTTTTTCGCCAGTTCCTGGTACTGCTGCTGTACGGGCGTCAGCTTCTTCCGCTTTTCATCCGCCATCCGTGATCCCTTCCCTTCCCATTGGCTTTTAGCTGTTCAAAAAAGGTTCGATTTCCTCCACGATCCGGTCAAGCCGCTCCGCGTTCCGGCGGTACATCTCCCTGGCCTCTTCCTGGCGTGTGTTCAGGGCGAAGGACTCGAACTCGGCCTGGACCTTCTTCAGCCTGGCCAGCAGCATCGCGTTCGCCGCGGGTTCCGGGAGTTTCAGCTGGTCGTCGTACAAATCCACCGTCAGCTGGCCTTGCCCGTCCACCTGCCCCAAAAACACGTTCTCCAGCGTCACCCCAAGTTTGTCCAGCTCCGTACGCAACCATTGCCGGTTCAGCCCCAGGGTGGCCAGCGGTTCGTCCTGGATCTGGCCGTCCATGATCACTGTCTGCGGCTCCTGTTCCGGCGCGGGATGCAACCCGAGATGCGACGGCGTGAGCGGCTGATGTTCTTTCCGTTTGAGGATGCTGACTTTGCCGGAAGGCTCCATGACGGCAAATTCCACGTCCGACAGCCTGAACGCGCCTTTGCCCCGCAGCTGTTCGAGGAGCTCGTCGATGGTAAGGCGTTCCTTGCGCAGATTGTCTTCCATGATCTTGCCGTCCTTGATGAGCACCGTCGCCTTGCCGTCCACGAAGTCGCGAAATTTTTTGCTCTTCAGCTGGAAAATTTCCATGCAGAAAGACACCGCGACCCAGACCGTCATGGCGACGAGGCCCAAGTACCAGTTGCCCGCAGTATCCAGGGACACGTAGGCGGCCAGGCTGCCGATCGTGATTCCGGTGATGTATTCGAAGACGGAAAGCTCGCTCACCTGGCGTTTGCCGAGCAGCCGGGTGAGAAAAAACAGGGCCGCCACCGACGCGAGGGTGCGCAGCACGATTTCGAGCCATTGCGGCATGGGCTTCCACCACCGGCATGAATTTTCACCGATGCAAGACAACAGAATTATGCGCCGGAAAGCGCCGTTTTATGCGATTTTGAAGGGTACCGGCGCCGTCCGGCCGCGGGAATGAACGGAGCGGCCGCCGGAAATATTATGCTCGCAACTTTATTTGGAGGTGACGGCGATGACCGTAGCCACCCAGCTCAAATCCTGCCTGGCTTCGCTCAAGAGCGCCCAGGCCGATCTTGAACAGTTCGCCCTGAGCACCCAGAACCAGGAAGCCAAAAACATGTTCACCAAGGCGGCCGCCACCACCAAGGAAATCGTGGCGGAACTGGAAGGCCGGATCTCCCAGATCGAAATGGAAGAACCCCAGTACAAAGGATTTTGAACCGCCGGCCGCCCAGCCTCTCGAACGCGAAAAAACCCCCGCCCGGTCGAAAGCCGCCATCTTTCGCCCCGGACAAGGGGTTTTTTCCACTCTTCCGCCTAATATTTAATATCATTAAATTTTTTTATCATAAAATATATGTTCCGCAGATACGATTTTGCCGTTCCGGATTTCCAAAACCCCAAACGAATACCTCGGTGACGCCCGCCGGTCCGTCGGCGAACCCGGATTGAACACCAGGACGCCGTCCAGCGATTTGCGAACGGGGATGTGCGTGTGGCCGTAAATGATGGCGTCCAGCTTTTCGCCCCTGAAGGCGCGGAGGGCGTTCGCTTCCGTATCCTGCCGGCTCCACCCGCCGTGGCCGTGCACGACGCCGATGCGGCATCCCCCCGCCTCCAGCACCTTGCGCAGCCCCAGGCGCCGGATGATGTCCCGTCCGTCGTTGTTCCCTGCCACGCCTTCCGTCGGCGCGTACGCGGCAAACCTTTCGTAGACGGACCAGTCGGTCCAGTCGCCGGCGTGCAGAATGCCGTGGCAGTTCTGCAGTTCCCTGACGAGACGCGGCGGCAAGTCCCGCGCCCTGTGCGGCATGTGCGTATCGGACACCACGACGATCCTCACTTGAAGCCACCGCCCCGTCCCCGTGAATCGCGGCGCGTGTATTGCGCTTTCCGCTCTATTTTAACACAGGATATGCCGGCCGGAAGCGCGGGGAACACCGAAAATTTGCGGAATTCGGTCACCCGCGGCTTTCCCCGCCGCCTTCCCTTTTCGGCCACAGCGCCAGGAACAGGACGGCAGGAAACAGGAACTGAAAAACGTATTCCATAAGCGGCATGGTCAGGTTCATGTGGATCATGTCCACCGCGTTTTCAAAAAACCAGAACGAACAGGAGAACAAGAGCAAAGCCACGGGGAAAACCATGCGCTGCCCGGGCAGTCCGGGAATCATCCGCTTGAATCCCAGGCACATCAGGTACAGGCTGTAGCCGATTTTGCACACGATGGTCGTGGCCCACACGGCCAGGACCGGCAGTTCAAATCGGTCGAGAAAGTCGGTGATGCGAATCTGGCGCACCATTTCGTAAAGCGGAAAGGTCATCGTGGACATGACCGGAACGCCGAGGCTGAGCACCGAGAGCATGGAGATGATCAGCAAACCGCCGGAGGCCAGCGCCATGGCCCAAAATCCGTCCCGGAAGCGAAATTCGCCTCCGGAAACGATAAAGGCAATGCCGATGATATCCCCGAAATACGCGGTGATCACCCACGCGCCTTCCAGCACGCCGACCACATCGAAGTCGGCCAGGGGCAGCATGAAGGAAAAGTCCAGGTCCTTGAATAGCGCAATGAAAACCAGCGGAATGATCAGAAACAGGGCCGTCCCGTAAAGTTCCGTCGAACGGGCGAGCACTTTGATTCCCGCGGGCCGCACCAATGTCACCGCCGCCAGAATGTTGACGGCCGTGGTAACCCCCACCGGCGTGCGCGTCAGCAGAGTGATGTTGAAAAAATCGCCGGTCAGCCGCACGTCCCGGGCCGCGACCCAGAGGAAATACAAAATGTACAACAGGATGACCGCCCTGCCCATGACCGGATGCCGCTCCGCCAGCGCCTGGAACAGATCCTGCCGGGGAAAGCGCTTCGAGACGCGGGACAGCATCCACAGCGGAATCAGAAGCACTGCGAAAGTAATCAAGAAAACCACACAAATATGCTGCCTGGCAAAAGATGCCACCTGGGCCTGCACGCTCGTTGTGGCGTCGGTGATGGCAAAAAGTGCGCCGATCAGCACCACTTGCCTGCTTGTCAGCTTCGTCACGTCAAAAATCCTTTCCGAGAATGCTTTGGTCTCCGATGGGCAAAAACCGGTCCAGCACCCGGTGAAGCTCGCTCACGGGGTGAAGCGCAGCGCCCGATTGCACATGATAGGCCCAGATGGTTAGGGCGATGGCGTAAAGGGCGCAGGCAAACCCAAAATGGCTCCACTTCCGCCACTTCTTCCGGTCCAACAGCAGACCGGCGGCAATCGCCAGGACAAACAGTCCCAAATCCCGCACGATCATGTGAGTTCCTCCTCCCTTCTGCCAAAGGGCGCGCGGTTGTAGCCGAAGTTCTCCACATCCAGCAGGGTCGTCACTTCCACTTCCATGCGGGCAAACTCCTCCCGCCAGTTATTCTTAACCCGGTGCCACTCTTTCGGTTTTTGGGTATGAACGGCCCGGCCGAACCCGAGCGCGTCCGCTTTTTGTTCCTGCAGCCAGCGCACGGCTCTTTCAATCCGTTCCTTGACCGTATCGTTAACCACCTGCTCGATTTTCTTGATGCCTTGCGGACGATGCATGAAGAAATTGGAGTGGTTTTCTACCGCCACGCCGTACCCGCGGGCGATGATGCGCATCCGGATCCGGCCGTCTGCGATTTGGGGTTCCAGCCTGGTCTTGTAGTGGCGCAACACGACATTGATCTTTCCCTCGCCCTCCGGCGGCGGCAACAGCAGCATGATGTCCTTGCTTTCCCCCGACGCGAGCAGCAACCCTTCCCACAGTTCCCCTTCGGCAATGCCGACCAGGCGGTCGCCCCGAAAAACCGCCAATTTGTCCAGACGGATGGCTTTTTGCGGGTTGTTTTCTTCCAGAGGGTTCATCTCGGCGATGGACACACAGGGAAGCATCGGGTCCTTCCCGACGTCGTAAAGGATGTTGGCCAGGTCCTTCAGGGTCGGCGGATGGCGCTGGGACATGATGGCTTGTTCCCGGATGGCTTCGGCCGGGACCAATTCCAGGGTCGTTTCGGTGTTGAGCACCTTGTCGGCCCTCCCCTTGGCCACCAGCATCAGGGTGGTGAGCCGGTTGTCCGGGTCGCGGGCCATCGTGTCCAGAAACCCCTGGATGCCTTCCCGTGCCGCTTCTTCCCCGATGATGAACACCCGGCGGTGGGACACGTCGACAAGACGTGACATCATCTGCTGTTCCTTGAAGAGGGCGTACTTGGGCGTCTCGGCGACGCCGCTCACCATGAGCCAGTTTTTCCGGCCCGTGGTGCCGCCGCCGCCCCCCTTGGTTCCGCTCATTTGTCCGGGCAGGGCGATCTGCAGCGTGGTCCGGTACATGCCTTCATCCCTGTCGATCGCCGTGCCGAGGACGAAAGCGATGTCGTTGATCTCGCGGCGATCCCAGCATCCCGTAAGGAGCGGGACCAGGGCCAGCATGAGCGAAGCGGCAAATCGTCTGTTCACACCGGTCACCAGCTTTCGTGAATCCCCTGTTTGGAGCTTTTGCCCGTGCGCTTCTGATGGTCCTGCGAGTAGGTTTGCGACGTGTAATTCATGCGGGACCAGGGCGTGCGGATGAAGATGTCCTGCTGGTCCCTTCCGCGGAACGGGGCGACCCCGGACAGGTACGGCACGCCGAAGGAATTGAGGTTGCACATGTGCGCCACCAGGATGATCGTCGCGATGACGAGCCCGAACAGGCCGAAGGCGGCCCCGGCGAAAATCATGACGAACCGCAAAATGCGGATGGTGATGGCCAGGCTGAAGCGCGGAATGGTAAACGACGCGATGCCGGTGAGGGAAACGATGATGACGACGGGCGCCGACACGATGCCCGCTTCCACCGCCGCCTGGCCGATGACCAGGGCGCCCAGGATGCTGACCGCCTGGCCGACCGTCTTGGGCAGCCGGATGCCGGCTTCCCGCAGCGCCTCGAACGATACTTCCATGATGAGCACCTCCACGAGGGCCGGGAACGGGATCGCTTCCCGCGCCGCGGCCACGCTGAGGAGCAGGGTAGTCGGCAGCATGTCCGGGTGGAAGGTGATGACCGCCACATAGAGTGCCGGCAGATACAGGGCGATCAGCGCGAAGCCAAAGCGGAGCCAGCGGATGAGGTTGGAAATGTAGTACCGTTCGTAGTAATCCTCGCTCGCCTGGAGCAGCTGCCAGACGGTGATCGGGCCGATCATGACGAAGGGCGTTCCGTCCACCAGGATGGCGAACCGCCCTTCCAGCAGCTGGCCGGCCACGGTGTCGGGGCGTTCCGTATATTGCATCTGCGGGAACGGCGAATTCGGATGGTCCTCGATGAGCTCTTCGATATAGCCGCTTTCCAGCACGCTGTTGATCTCGATGGCCTCGATCCGCCGTCTGGCCTCCTGGACGACACGCCGGTCGGCGACGCCGTCGATGTAGGCCAGCACGATGTCCGTGCGGGTATAAGTCCCCTTGACGAAGCGGACCATTTTCAAGTCGGGGGACTTGATTTTGAAGCGC
>ERZ795043.283-NODE-283-length-54404-cov-14.950155_pt1 | contig 54404 bp, 54 predicted proteins | sample MGYA00375127_ERZ795043 | MGnify/ENA primary metagenome ERZ795043 (study PRJEB30172, sample SAMN05518447) | compost metagenome | isolation source: Feedstock adapted compost from Newby Island compost facility, Milpitas, CA | place: USA:Newby Island compost facility... | reverse complement strand
CGGGGGAACTGCCGCGGCTGCAGCGCGAGGTCGCGGAATTCGAGCCGCGCCTGGCGCTGGACGGCGGTGCCGACGGCCTGGACGCGTACCGCCGGATGGCGGCGCAACTGGCCGAGCTGCCGAAAATGCCCCGCCTCGTCGCCTGGGAGACGGGGGCCGGCCAGGCCGGAGCGGTGGCGGAGCTGCTGCGCGCCGCCGCGGACTGGGACGAGATCCGGATGGTGCGGGATTACGCCGGCATCGACCGCCACGTGCTCGCGCTGCGGCGTGAAAACGGGAATTCCGCGCGACGGCCGGCCGAAACCGGACCGGGAATCAAAAGATTCGGAGATTGATAGGTTTAGAGAATCGCAAACCGGACATACTAGGACCAAGACGTTCCGGAACGCATCGACGAGCGCCGACGGGCGCTGCGGGGAGCGGTCTCGATGCGTGGTCTTGGTCAAAGTGGTCCTTTTTTTGTCGGTCTCATGGTCGTCTTCGTGTTGGTGAAAGGATTGCAGCTTCCGGCTTTGTCGCAAGTTTTTGCGGATGGAGGGTCGGGATCGCCGCTAAGCGCCCTGGTCGCGTCGGTGGATGCGGCGTGCGAGGGGCAGGCGGCGTTGGGCGAAATCGTTGGTGCCGGGAATCCGGACGGCCGGGCGCCCTTCGTTGCGGACGAACCCGTTGCTTCGGAAGCGACGGGCGTGGGCGTGACGGCGAAAAACGAGATCAGGAGGGAGCCCGCGACGGCCGATGGACGGACCGGCGGGTCGGCGGTGGAACCGGCGGACGGGATCCGGATTCGCGAGGAGGCGATCCGCATCCGGATTCTCGCACATTCCAACCGCGAGGAGGATCAGGCGGTCAAGCGGAAAGTGCGCGACCGGGTGACGGCGCTGATCGCCTCGTGGCCGGCGCCGGACACGCTGGCGGAAGCGCGGGCGACGCTGCGGACGCATCTGGCGGAAATCGAAGCCGCCGCGGAAGCGGAATTGGCGCGGTGGGGTGCGCCCTACGGAGCCAAAGCGTATTTGGGTGACGTGCCGTTCCCGGCCAAGACGTTCGGCGGCCGCACCTATCCGGCGGGCGACTACGAAGCGCTGCTGATCACGCTGGGCGACGGCGAGGGAGACAACTGGTGGTGCGTGCTCTTTCCGCCGCTGTGCCTGACGGGGGCCGTCGCGGACGACGGCGCGGAAGCGGAGCGCCCGAAGGAAACGGCCGGTTCCGAAAGGCCGAAGCCGAAGGTGCGATTTTTCCTGTGGGATTTGCTCGTGAAGCTGTGGGAAAGCCTGAAATCGTTGTTTTCCTGACGGGACGGACGGGACGTGAAAGGCATGATCGGCTATAATGGAAAAAAATACGCCATGGACGGAGTTGAAAGACCGGTGAGCCCGAAAACGACCTATTGGCCGCCGGAGTCGGGAGACGCCGGCGTTCGGGAGGCGGCCGAAGTGCTGGTGTCCGGCGGGATTGTCGCGTTCCCGACCGAGACGGTGTACGGACTCGGGGCCGACGCCCGGCGGCCGGAGGCGGTGGAGCGGATTTTTGCGGCCAAGGGGCGGCCGGCGGACAATCCGCTCATCGTGCATGCGGGACGGCTGGAGGACGCCGTGGCGCTGGCGGCCGAAGTGAGTCCGTTGGAGATGCGGCTGATGGAGCGGTTCTGGCCGGGCCCGCTGACCCTGGTGCTGCCGGTGCGCCGCGGCGCGGTGGCGCCGCAGGTGACGGCCGGGCTCGACACCGTCGCGGTGCGGGTGCCCGACCATCCGCTGGCGCGCCGGCTGATCGCGAAGGCCGGCTGTCCGATCGCGGCGCCGAGCGCCAACCGGTCGGGCCGGCCCAGTCCCACGGTGGCCGCGCACGTGCTGGAAGATCTGTACGGCCGGATCGACGGCGTGCTGGACGGCGGCCCCACGGGCGTCGGCGTGGAATCCACCGTCGTGCGGGTGCTGGACGGGGTGATTTACATCTTGCGTCCGGGCGGCGTTACCGCGGAAATGCTGCAGGAATGCGCCGGCGACGACGCCGTGGTCGTGGAGGCGGCGGAGGGGACCGCTGCATCGGGCGGCAACGCCGGGGTCGGCGCCGCAGCCGGCGCCCGTGCCGGGGCGGGCGCGGAACGGGCGTCCGCCGCGCCGGGCGGCCCCGCTTTCGCCGCCGGCGCCTTCGATTCCGCGACGCCGCGTTCGCCCGGCGTCAAATATACCCATTACGCCCCGCGCGGCGAAATGCTGCTGGTCACCGGGGATCCCGCGCGCGTGCGCGAGGCCGTGCAGGCGGCGGCGCGGCGGAAGCGCGAGGAAGGCCGCCGCGTGGGCATTCTGGCGTGCCGTGAACATGCCGCCGCTTACGAGGCCGACGCCGTGATCGTCCTCGGCCCGCGCGAGGCGCCCGAAGAGGCGGCGCGGAACCTGTACGCCGCGCTGCGCGAATGCGACGCGCAAGAGCTGGAGGCGATCGTGGCCGAAGGTTTCCCGGAGACGGGCATCGGCTCCGCGCTGATGAACCGTCTGCGCAAGGCCGCCGGGGGCAACGTGTTGGCCGTCTGACGTCCGCAACCCATCATGTTCCTCTCCTTGTCCGCATATGCTGGTGTTGATGCTTGGCCCGCATGCCACAAGGACGGGAGGAAATCGCATGCTCGACGCATCCTATGCGGCCGGACAGTTGTATACGTTGCTGCTGCTCGCGGCCGCATTGGGGATGGACGCTTTTTCGCTCGGTGTCGGCATCGGGTTGCGGGGCGTCCGGTGGATCGACGTGTTGCGGCTCGGACTGCTCGTCACCCTGTTTCATTTTCTGATGCCGATGTGCGGCATAATTGCCGGACAATATGTCCGCTCGCTCCTCGAGCAGGTTGCCGCAACAGCGGCGGGCGCGCTTCTTCTTTTTCTCGGGGCGCATATGATATACAGTGCCTTTCGGGGCGGGAGCGGCTGGAACCTTGATCATCGCAAAGGATGGGGATTGTTGCTGTTCGCTCTCGGCGTCAGCGTCGATTCGTTTTCCGTAGGGTTGTCGCTGGGCATGTTCTGGACGGATCGCCTGCTGCTGGTCGCGCTGCTGTTCGGGCTGGCCGGCGGCATCATGAACGTGGCCGGACTGCTCGCCGGGCGGGGAGCGTCGCGGCTGGCGGGCGAATACGGCGAGGCGCTCGGCGGCGCGATTTTGCTCGGTTTCGGGTTGCTGTTCCTGTTTTGAAAGGGATCACGAAAGGGGAGGGCTTGATGATCCGGCGCATTTTACTGGTATGTACGGGCAACACGTGCCGCAGCCCGATGGCGGAGGCGATGCTGCGGGAAATGGCGAAGCGGCGCCAGGTGGAACTGGAGGTGCGTTCGGCGGGTGTGGTCGCGCTGGACGGGCAGCCGATCTCGGCGCATGCGGCCGAAGCGTTGCGCAAGCGGAACGTGCCGCTTCCGACCGGGGGCGCTTCGTCGCTGAAAGAGGATGGCGTCGGGTGGGCCGATCTCATCCTGACGATGACCGTGCGCCACAAGGAGGCGTTGCTGGGCCGGTTCCCGGACGCGGCGGGCAAAACGTACACCCTCAAGGAGTACGCGTTTTACCAGGCTTCGTCCGACGGGTCGCAGACGGCCGGGGACGGGGGCGAGGCGTCCTCCGCGGCGGACGGTCCGCCTGATCTGGACATCGCCGATCCGTTCGGCGGCTCGCTCGAGCTGTACGAGCAGAGCGCCGAGGAGATCGCGCGGGCGCTGGAGCGGGTGCTGGACCGGCTGGTGTCGTCCGGGGAGGTCGCGCCGGCCGCCGGCGATGACTCCGGAGACGGGGCGGCGGAAAATGGCGTGGCCGGCACGGAGGCGGCGGAAGCGAATCCAGCCGGAGCGGGCGAAGTCGCCGATTGATTTTCATCACGTCTCCTGTTATGATTAAAGGAAAATTGAAGGGTTCCGATGTGACTGGCGACAGAAGTGGAATTAACCACGGTGGAGCATCGGAATGGACGGCCGGTCGCCTGGGCAAAGAGCAGCGTGCTGCGGCACGTTCTGCTCTTTTGTTGTTTTTTCGGTATAATAACAATCAGCCAAAGGAGGTTTGTCCGCATGAAAATTGCCATCGGCGCCGACCACGGCGGAGTCGGGCTGAAGAATGAAATTGTCGAATTTTTGCGCAAGCAGGGACATGAGGTTCGGGACGTCGGCAGCCACGGCGAAGGTTCGGTCGATTATCCGGATTACGCCCAGCCGGTGTGCGACCTCGTCGTCAGGGGCGAAGCGGAACGGGGCATTCTCATTTGCGGCACGGGCATCGGCATGTCGATCGCGGCCAACAAGTGGCCGGGCATCCGCTGCGCGCTGGTGCACGACCTGTTCTCGGCGAAGGCGACCCGCGAGCACAACGACTCGAACGTGCTGGCGATGGGCGCGCGGGTGATCGGTCCGGGGCTGGCGCTGGAAATCGTGCGCGTCTGGCTGGACACGCCGTTTTCCGGGGAAGAACGTCACTGCGCCCGGATTGCGAAAGTGCGTCAACTGGAAGAAAAATTGAGGGACGGGACATGAACGCCCGGGAACCGGAACAGTGGGCGCGCCAGATCGAAACGGTGCTGGACGAACTGGTGGAGGCCGGACGCCTCCGCCCCGGGCGGCTCATCGTGTTCGGCGTGAGCACGAGCGAGGTGCAGGGGAAACGGATCGGCACGGCCGGCGCCGAAGCGGTGGCCGCCGCTCTTTACGAAGGCGTGGAGCGCGCCCGCGCGAAGCACGGCTTCGTGCCGGTCTGGCAATGCTGCGAGCATCTGAACCGCGCGCTGGCGATGGAACGCGACGCGGCGGAAGCGCTCGGGCTGACGGAAGTGTCCGCCGTCCCCGTGCCCAAAGCCGGCGGTTCCATGGCCGCCTACGCCTGGCGGCGGATGCGCGATCCCTGCCTGGTGGAGGCGGTGGCGGCCCATGCCGGCGTCGACATCGGCGAAACGCTCATCGGGATGCATTTGCGTCCCGTGGCGGTGCCGTTCCGCCCGTCGATCCGCCAGATCGGCGAGGCGCGGGTGATCGCGGCGTATACGCGTCCGAAGCTGATCGGCGGCGCGCGCGCCGTCTATGCGCTTCCGGAAAGCGACGGCGACGCCTGCCGCTGATCCGGTTGCGGCGCCGGCCCGTACGCCGGGCCGGCCGGCACTTGTTCCCGTTCCGAACGATACGGTCTGCCCCTGCGGCAGCCGCTGTTGATTAATTCAGACGGGCTGTCACGGCCCGTGATCCAGAAGGAGGACGTCGACCCATGTCCGAATTTTTGCGCAAACAAGATCCGGAAATCGTCAAGGCGCTGAACCTGGAGCTGACCCGCCAGCGGAACAACCTCGAACTCATCGCCTCGGAAAACATCGTCAGCCGGGCCGTGCTGGAAGCGATGGGCACCGTGCTGACGAACAAATATGCGGAAGGCTATCCGGGCAAACGGTACTATGGCGGATGCGAACATGTCGACATCGTGGAAGACATCGCCCGCAACCGCGCGAAGGAACTGTTCGGCGCCGATCACGCCAATGTGCAGCCGCACTCCGGCGCGCAGGCCAACCTGGCCGTGTATCTGGCCTGTCTGAAGCCGGGCGACACCGTGCTCGGCATGAACCTGGCGCATGGCGGCCATCTGACGCACGGCAGCCCGGTGAACGCCTCCGGCCTGCTGTACAATTTCGTCGCTTACGGCGTGAACGAACAAACGCAGACCATCGACTACGACGAAGTGCGCAAAGCCGCGTTCAAGCACCGGCCCCGTCTGATCGTCGCCGGCGCCAGCGCCTACCCGCGCATCATTGATTTCGACGTGCTCGGCGAGATCGCCCAGGACGTCGGCGCGCTGTTGATGGTCGATATGGCGCATATCGCCGGACTCGTGGCCGCCGGGTTGCATCCGAGCCCGGTGCCGCACGCCCATTTCGTCACCTCGACGACGCACAAAACGTTGCGCGGCCCGCGCGGCGGCCTCATCCTGTGCCGCAAGGCCTGGGCGCAGGCGATCGACAAGGCGGTGTTCCCGGGCACGCAGGGCGGCCCGCTCATGCACATCATCGCCGCCAAGGCGGTGGCCTTCGGCGAAGCGCTGCAGCCGGATTTCAAGGCGTACGCCAAACAGGTTGTCGACAATGCCAAGGCGCTCGCCGAAACGCTGCTGGAAGAAGGACTCACCCTTGTTTCCGGCGGCACCGACAACCATCTGATACTGGTGGACCTGCGCAATTTGAACATTACCGGCCGGGACGCCGAACGGGTGCTGGATTCCGTCGGCATCACCGTCAACAAGAACGCCATTCCTTACGACCCGACCAGCCCGCTGGTCACCAGCGGCATCCGCATCGGCACGCCGGCGGTTACGTCCCGCGGCATGGGCATCGACGCCATGAAGACGATCGGCCGCGCGATCGCCATGACGTTGAAAAACCCGCAGGACGAAGCGACGCTGCAACAAGCCCGGAACATCGTGCGGGAACTGACGGAACAGTATCCGCTCTATCCGGATCTGGCGTATTGACGGCGGCCATCCGGACGGCGCGACTTGGACGTCCGGTCCGTTCATTCGCAGGAACGCAGAAGGGACAGCCTCCACCGGGAGGCTGTCCCTTCGTTGCGTCTTGGCGGCCGTCTCTTCGGATGGGGAGCGGGAATGTCCGCATCGGGGCCGTGACGGGTAAGGGCTCGTCGGCCGGGATGCGACGCGCCGGTCAACCCCGATCCCGGCCTTCCGGGCCGGGTACCTTGCGCCAGTACTGGCGCGTTTCCTCTTCCCGCACGACGTAACCGAGTTTTACCAGTTCCTTCCGTAGATCCTCGATATCCGCCCGGTCCTTTTTCTGCAGGGCCCGTTCCCTGGCTTTCAGCAGCGCGTTCACCACCGCGGGCAGGTCCGGCGTATCCGGCACCCACCGCCGGTAATGCTCCCGATAGGGATCGCCGTCTTCAGACCATGGATAACCGTGCTTCCGGAACGCGTCGGCCCATCGGTTCGCCGGTTCGTCGATCTTCTCGCGGAGCAGTTCGCAACCGGACTTGCCGAGCACCACCACATATTTGCCGTCGGTGAAGACCGACCCAATGTCCGATTTGGCGATGACGTACCGCTTTCCGTCTTTCTCGAAGCGCACCTCCGCGTCGGTCACGACGGCGGTCAGCATTTCCCGCACGGCGGCACGGGCGATGACAAGTCCGGCGATCCCGCCGAGCGCCGTCAGGACGACCCGCAGCCACGGACCGTCGAACTCGGCGATCAGCCGGGCCGGTCCCTGGAACGGCGCCCAGGGCAACCGGGCAAGCCAATCGGCAAGGTGCGGCAGGAAATAGCCGAGCGCCAGTCCGAGAGCGCCGAATCCGCCGTACAAGAGCGCCTCGGTTGCCGGGGAATGGCCGACGGCGGTTTGACCGTTGGTTGAAGTCGGCGATACGCGCTTCATCGATTCTCCTCCCGTAAGTCCGCCAGTTTCCCTGAAAATCATGCGGGAACCATTTTTCCCCTGTGATCCCTCATGACGCTTCCGCCGGTTGCACTGACATCTTCTTTTCCGGCCTGAAATGGCGAATGCGCCTGTAAGCCAGCAGCAGAAGGCCGATCGCCACCATGGCAAATATCACGTTGCCGACCCACGCCAGCGTGTCGTCCGGCCGGATCAGCAGCGTCAGAGCGAAACCGAGCCATGCATACGTCAGGGCGGCACCTGCCGTCAGCGCAAATTCGTGGCGGAGGTCCCAATCGGGTTGCCGTGACCACCGCCAAACAAGCGCGGCGGTCATGCCGATCAAAGCGAAGCCGAACAGGACGCCGCCCCAGCTCTCCGGACGCATGATGAACAGACCGGCCGCCGCAAAGGAACCGAAGCCGAGCAGCCGCGGCCGGGGAACCCGCCGCCGCGCCGGGCCCGCCGCACGATGGCGCTTTTTCGTCAGGAGTGCGGCGATGATCAGGATCAGGGCCGCGGCGGCGGCACCGGCCAATTGCCGGGGACTGGCGAGAAATTGCTCCGTCTCATAAATCAACCGAAAGACGATCCAGCAGCCGGCGGCATACATCGCGGCGCAGATCGCGAGACCGGCCCGGCTCAGCCACGGCGTTGATCGTCTGTGGGGCCACAGCATGCCGGTGAGCGCGATCGGAACGGCGATGCTCCAGACGGCGTGGCCGATCACGAAGGCTTGCGCGTTATAAGCGTCGATTTCGAGGACCGGAAGGATCATATGCGCTCTTTGATCAACATTTTCAAAATGTAAGTTGAAGATCGATTGGTCGACAAGTCCCGCCTCGATGATGCCGTAAGCCGCTCCAAACAACAGAACGGCCGGCCACCCGTGTCCCGTGCGGACGGCCGCCTCCCGAATCAGCAGGGCGCCCCCGCCGTACAGCGGGATGAGAAGCGGCAGTCCCGGCAAGTGGCTGAGCGGGCTGTTGCCGAGCAGAAATTCGCCAACCCAGGGCGCCATGACGAGCAGGCAAAGGACGGGCGCGTGGCGCGCCAAAGGGGTTTTCCGTTTTTTCTCCATGTCCGACCGCTCCCTGTCATTCCGGGTGTCGATCAATGGCCGCCGTCCTTCAGCACCGCACGGTCAACCAGCCGCGTCAATTCGGCCGCATAGGTTTCCATATCCACCTTGGCGGACAGGCTGCGGTTCGCGGCATATTCGAAAATGGCCGACTGGATGATGCTGGCCATGATCTCCACATGGAATTCCCGGAATTCCCCCGCCCGCTGTCCGTCGGCCAGGATGTTCCGGAGGGTCGATTCGAGGGCGCCGTCGTCATCATCTTCGAGCTTGTAATACGGCACGCCGTCCGGCGTCCGGGCGTGGAAAATGATTTCGATCAGCGCCGTCGCGCGTTGCGGGTGGGCGCCCTGGTACGCCAGGCTCGCGTCGATGAACGCGTGCAGCTTCCGCGTCGGGGTATCGGCTTGTTCCACGCGGCGAAGAACGTACTCGGCCGCCTCTTCGACGAGCGAGATCAACGTTTGATCCATCAGTTCCTGTTTGTCCCGGAAATGGTACGCGATCAACGCCGGACTGATGCCGGCGCGTTTCGCGATCTGCGCCAGGCTCGCATGGTGAAAGCCGATCTCGTCCAACGTCGCGATGGCGGCGTTGATGATCTGGGTGCGCCGCGCTTCGGCGATGAACGTCAATTCGCCTTCCGCTTTCCGGTTGTCCATCCGAAACCCTCTCCCGTGCGGTCCGTCCGAAACGGAATGGAGTGTTCGATCCCGCGCCGAGCGAGGGATCTGAGTGATTGATCAATATTTTGAACGATCATTCAAATCGTATCATGAATTTCATCTCCGGGCAAGCGGGCCGCCGTTTTGGGGAGCAAATGACGACACCCCCAGTCCGGATCCGACTGGGGGTGTGCCATTGCATGAGAATCGGGAGAAACCGCCCGCTCAATATCCGCGCACGTACGCCTCGGCCACCGGCGCCTTGTCGCCCAGCGCGCGCAACGCGTCGATTGCCCAGTACGGGTTGCGCAGCATGCCCCGGCCCACGGCGACCAGATCCGCGGCGCCGCTGGCCACCACATGTTCCGCCAGGACGGGATCGTCCAGCAGGCCGACCGCGATGACCGGCACGCCAACCTTCTCCCGGACCGCGCGCGCGAACGGCACCTGGTATCCGGGGTACGGCTTCGCCCCCGTCGGCGATTCGCCGCCGCTGGACACGTCGAACAGGTCGACGCCGGCGTCGCGGTATTTGCGGCACAGCTCGATGGCGTGATCCAGCCCGTATCCGCCCTCGGCGTACTCGACCGCGGAAATGCGCATGAGCAGGGGCATGTCCGCCGGGAGCTCCGCCCTGACCGCCCGGACCACTTCCGTGCCGAACCGGGAGAGGTCCTGTCCGTACTCATCCTTGCGCCGGTTCGTCAGCGGAGAATGGAACTGGTGCAGCAGATAGCCGTGCGCCCCGTGCAGTTCGACCGCGTCCACGCCGGCTTTTACGGCGCGCCGGGCCGCCTGGGCGAATTTGTCCACCATCGCCCGCACTTCGTCGGCGGTCAGCTCGCGCGGGGTCCGGAACGTGGAGTCGAACGCGATCGGCGAGGGGGCGACCGGCGTTTCGGCGTCCTGCGCTTTCCGGCCGGCGTGGGCGATCTGCACCGCCACTTTGGCGCCATGCCGATGGATGCTGTCCACGATGCGGCGGAACGCGGGGATGTGCTCATCCGACCACAGGCCGAGGTCGCGATTGGTGATTCGGCCGTCCGGCTCGACATCGGTCATCTCGATGATGATCAGCCCGGTACCGCCGACGGCGCGGGACGTGTAATGCACGAAATGCCAGTCGTTCGGCTTCCCGTCTTCCGCCTCGACCATGTACTGGCACATCGGGCTCATGACGATGCGGTTTCGCAACTGAAGTCCCTTAAGGGAAAAAGGCGATCCCAGGTGGCTCAAGGCAATCTCTCCCTCCTGTTTTTTCTTTTTATTTTAGGGGTTGCGGGAGCGAATTGCCAGCGGGCGGCTCCCGCAGGACCGAAGTCGCGGGGCGTCCTCTACCGGCGATGGCGTATCACCCGGGTTCCTTCCAGTCGTCCGATCCGTACCAGGCCGGGGGGCGGTCGTTTGCGATACATTTGCCATGGAAAAAGAAAAACGGCCCCGTTACGGGGCGTCCCCCGGCCGCGCCTTGCCGGCCGCAGCGCATCCGTCCTTGCAACGGTCAGGCCAGCAACGAGATGACCAGCAGTTCGTAAAGCACCAGCGTCAAAATGGAACTGGCGCCAAACGGGCCGAAGAACCGCGCGTCCTCTCCGCCGTACCCGTATGCGTACGCGTTTCTCACTTCCGGTCCGACCAGCAGATGCAGGTGGCAACCGTCGGTGCCGATGACGATGCCCTCGTAGACGGAGCCGTCGACGGTTTGCACGCGGACCTTGCGGTGTGTGCACTGTCCGCAGATCATGCTCAGGTGATGGCGAATTTTGCGCGCCTGCTCGGACCAGCCGGGTGCGGCCTGATACAGGATCGTTTCGTTTGCCGATGCGGCATTGGCCATGGGCATTCCTCCCTGTTTTAGGCTGGTATAGGCTATGCGTTCGCCCGCCTGATGGTGCGTCGACGGCGCGCGGGTCGCGGCGCGGAAAAAAACGGCGCCGCCGATTTTTGTCGCATGATACCGCAAGGCGCATGCAAATGGTATAATGTACGGGCAAGCGGAGCGCAGGAAGGGGAGGAATGGGATGGGGCGTCTGGTCATCTGCGACCATCCGTTGATTCAACACAAGCTGACCATCATTCGCGACAAAACGACAAACACGAAGCAATTCCGCGAGCTTGTCAATGAAGTGGCCACGCTGATCGGCATTGAAGTGACGCGGGATCTGCCGCTGGAGGATACTTCGGTGGAGACGCCTGTGGCGCGCGCCGCCGGGAAGGTGATCGCCGGCCGGAAAGTCGGGCTCATTCCGATCTTGCGGGCCGGACTCGGCATGGTGGACGGGCTGCTCAGGCTGTTGCCGTCCGCGAAGGTCGGCCATATCGGGCTCTACCGCGATCCGGAGACGCTCAAGCCGGTGCAGTATTACGTAAGCCTGCCGACGGACGCGGAGGAGCGGGATCTGATCGTCATCGATCCGATGCTGGCCACCGGCGGCTCGGCCAACGCGGCCATTTCGCTGCTGAAGGAGCGGGGCTGCCGGCCGACGAAGCTGATGTGCCTGATCGCTTCGCCCGAAGGCGTGAAGGCGGTGCAGGAAGCGCATCCGGACGTGGACATTTTCACCGCCGCCGTGGACGAGCGGCTTGACGAACACGGATACATCGTGCCCGGTCTCGGCGACGCCGGCGACCGTTTGTTCGGCACGGAGTGATGCGCCGGGACGGTGAGCCTCCGGCTCATCCTGGCCGTTGGCGCATGGGAGGGAGAGAAGCCGTTGGCAAAGCCAATTCGAGTGATGACGATCTTCGGCGTGCGGCCGGAAGCGATCAAGATGGCGCCGCTCGTTCTGGAACTGAAGCGACATCCGGAACAGTTCGAGACGATCGTGTGCGTAACCGCGCAGCACCGGCAAATGCTCGACCAGGTGCTGGACGTGTTCGGCATCCGGCCGGACTTCGATTTGAACGTCATGCAAGAGCGCCAATCGCTGCATGACATCACCATCCGCGTGCTGCAGGGACTGGAACCGGTGCTGCGCGAACAGCGGCCGGATCTGGTGCTGGTGCACGGCGACACGCTGACGACGTTCCTGGCCAGCTATGCCGCGTTCCTGCAGCAGATCAGGGTCGGGCACGTCGAAGCCGGGCTGCGTACATGGAACAAGCTGGCGCCGTACCCGGAGGAGATGAACCGGCAACTGACCGGCGTGCTGGCCGATCTGCATTTCGCCCCGACGGACTGGTCGGCGGGCAATTTGCGGAAGGAAAACAAGCCGGAAGACGCGATTTACGTGACCGGAAACACGATTACCGACGTGTTCCGGTACACGGTCCGCAAGGATTTCACCCATCCGCTGCTGGATTGGGCGAAGGGCAAGCGGCTCATCCTGATGACCGCGCACCGGCGGGAGGCGCAGGGCGAGCCGCACCGGCGGATCTTCCGCGCGGTGCGCCGCCTCGCCGACGAGTTCGAGGACATCGCCGTCGTGTACCCCGTGCATCCGAGTCCGGCGGTGCGCGAGACGGCCGCGGAAGTGCTCGGCGGTCACCCGCGCATCCGGCTGACCGATCCGCTCGGCGTGGTGGAGCTGCACAACTTCTATCCGCACACGCATCTGATCCTGACGGACTCCGGCGGCCTGCAGGAGGAGGCGCCGTCGTTCGGCGTGCCGGTGCTCGTGCTGCGCGAAACGACCGAACGCCCGGAAGGCATCAAGGCGGGCGTGCTCGAGCTGGCCGGCACGGACGAGGATCAGGTGTACGCCAAGGCGCATCGCCTGTTGACGGACGAAGCGGCTTACCGGCGGATGAGCCACGCCGCCAATCCGTACGGGGACGGGCGGGCGTCCGAACGGATCGCGCAGGCGATTCTGCACTACTTCGGCCGCGGCGAGCGCCCCGAACCGTTCCGGCCGTCCTGAGCCGCCGGGTTCGATCACCGGCGTCCGTGACGGCGGACCGCCGCCGAATCATACAGCGTACAGTTGGACTGTATGGTTGGCGACAGCCGGAGAACCCCGGCCGCAACGGATTTTTTGCGCGGTTTTTTTACACAAAGTTTACACTGTGATGAATTGACAAACATCGTTCACCTTCGATAGAATAAGTGACGATTGACAGGTGAAAACGCATGCGACATCCTTCACGGGATGACAATCCGTGGCGCGCGGCGGGACTGGTGGGCGCCATCGGAGCCGATATCGCGATCTGCACGATGTTGGGGTACCTGGTCGGCCGCTATCTAGCCGGCCTTTTTGGCGGAGGGGCCGGATGGGTGTTGGCCGGCGTGCTCGTCGGCTTTTTCCTCGGCATCGTCTCGGTCGTGTTGTTGCTCAAGAAATATCTGGAGGACAACCATGAATGACCTGTTCGCGTCGGCGCTCCGTGCGGCCCTGTTTGCCCTTTCCGCGTGTCTTCTGGCGTGGGCGTTTGTCCCCGCCGTCCGTCCCGCAAGCGCGGGACTGGCCCTCGGCGTGCTGGCCAGCATCTGGAACAGCATCCTGTTGCGGCGCAAGGTCGAGCTGCTGTCGCAGTTGGCGGCTGAGGGAAAGAAGCCGCGGGGCGGTGTCGGATTTGTCGCCCGGGCGGCTGTGGTGTTGCTCGTTTGCATGGTGGCGCTCCGCTTTCCGGAGCACGTTTCCCTGATTTTCGTGGTGGTCGGCAGTTTTTTTATGCCCTTTGCGTCGCTAATGGCCGGCCTGTTGCGGAAACGATCCTGAATCCTCTGCCGCGGAAAGGGGTGACAACGACACATGCATGATTTTCCGGTGGTGGAAGTCGGCGGGATCGCATTCGACCTTTCCAGCATCATCGCGATCACCGTATCGTTCCTCATCGTGCTGGTACTGGCGCTGCTTTCCGTGCGCAACCTCTCGGTAACCAACCCGTCGAAATTGCAAAACTTCCTCGAGTGGGTCGTCGATTTCGTCCACAACACGATCGCCAGCACCATGCCGCTGGAAAAGGCCAAAAGGTACATTTCCCTCGGCATGACGCTGATTCTGTTCATCTTCGTTTCCAACCTGCTCGGATTGCCCTTCGGCATTGTGACGGAGGTCAAGGAAAGCCATCACGGCCCGGTCGAAGTGCTCGGCCTGGAGCTCGCGTCGGCGGATGAAGTGGAGCAAGCGCACGCGGAGGGCAAACATCTGGCGTTTGCCTGGTGGAAATCGCCCACCGCGGACCTGAGCGTCACCGCGGGTCTGGCGTTCATCGTGTTTGTGCTGGTGCACTACCTCGGGATCACGCAAAACACCCGACATTATTTCAAGCACTATTTCGAACCGTATGCGGTGTTTTTCCCGATCAACCTGCTGAAGGAATTGACCAAACCGCTTACGCTTGCGATTCGTCTATTCGCCAACATTTTCGCGGGCGAAGTGCTCATCGGGACCATCCTGATGCTTGGCGTGGTGGGCATCCCGCTGCTGGCAATCTGGCAAGGGTTCAGCATTTTCGTCGGGGCGATTCAGGCGTTCCTGTTTACGATCCTGACGATGGTATACATTTCGCAAGCCACCGTGCATGAGGACCATTGAGGTCTGCCGGCGGGCGCGACATGGACAAGCATGAAATTCAATGTTTTTAAGGAGGAACCAAGATGGAATTTTTGGCAGCAGCACTTGCGGTCGGTCTGGGCGCGCTCGGCGCCGGTCTGGGGAACGGGATGATCGTCAGCAAGACGGTCGAAGGAATTGCCCGTCAGCCGGAGTTGCGCGGTCCGCTGCAAACGACGATGTTCATCGGCGTCGGTATCGTTGAGGTCGTGCCGATCATCGGTGTCGTTATCAGCTTCCTGATCTATTTTGCAGCATCCTGACCGGCAAGGTTCGCATCTGGGCGTGGAAGGCCCCGAGCCCTCCCCGCCCATATTTTGTAAAACAGCCTGACGGCACTGCCTGAAAGGAGTGACAGGTGTGGCCTTTCAATGGACCTCTTTCGTGTACGCGATCATCGCGTTCGCCCTGCTGTATTTCCTGCTGAACCGGTACGCGTTCGGCCCGCTCTTTGGCGTGATGGAGAAACGGCGCCAGCTTATCGCCCAGCAGATTGAGAGCGCGGAACAAAACCGCAAGCAGGCCGAGCAGCATCTGGAGGAACAAAAACGGGCGCTGCAGGAGGCGCGCCAGGAAGCGCACGACATCATCGAACAGGCCAAGCGCACCGGCGCGCGGCAAGCCGAAGAGATCGTGCAGGCGGCGCGCGCGGAGGCGGATCGGCTGCGCGAACAGGCGATGCGCGACATCGAAAGCGAGAAGAACAAGGCGCTGTCCGCGATCAAATCGCAGGTCAGCGGTCTGTCCGTGTTGATCGCTTCCAAAATCATCGAAAAGCAGATCGACGAACAGTCGCACAAGGAACTGGTTGAGCAATATCTCCAGGAAGTGGGGAACCGGAAATGAGCCGCGGCACCGTGGTGGCGAGACGCTATGCGAAAGCGCTTTTTGAACTGGCGCGCGAGCGGGACGCGGTGGCCGAGACGGAAGCGCAACTGAAGCTGGCCGTGGACACCATTCTCGGCAGCGCCGAATTCCGCACGCTGCTGGCCGCGCCCAGCGTGCCGACGGCGGCCAAGATCGACGCGCTGCGCAGCGCGCTCAGCTCCTCCGTCTCGCAGATCGTGCTCAATACGCTCTGCCTGCTCGTCGAGCGACGCCGGCAAAACCTGCTGGCGGCCCTGCTCGAGGCGTATGCGCAGGTGGCCGGCGAGGCGCTCGGGCGGATCGAGGCCAGCGTCGTATCGGCCAGACCGCTGTCCGACGAGGAAAAGGACAAGCTGGCCGCCACGTTCCGGGCCAAGCTCGGGAAGGACGTGCGCCTCAACGTTACCGTGGATCCGACCCTGCTCGGCGGCCTGACCGTACGCATCGGAGACACGCTGTACGACGGCAGCCTGAAGGGCAAGCTGTCCCGACTGGAAAAAATGCTGCAAACGACCGGATGAAACCGATGATCATGCAGTAACCGATGACAGGGGTGAACGAATTGAGCATCAGGCCTGAAGAGATCAGCACGCTGATCAAAAGGCAGATCGAAAATTACCAGTCCGAAATGCAAGTCACCGACGTGGGCACGGTCATCTACGTCGGCGACGGGATCGCGCGCGTGCACGGACTGGAGAAATGCATGGCCGGCGAACTGCTCGAATTCTCCAACGGCGTGTACGGCATGGCGTTGAACCTGGAAGAGGACAACGTCGGGGTCGTCATCATGGGTCCCTACCGGGACATCCGCGAAGGCGACCAGGTGAAGCGCACCGGCCGGATCATGGAAGTTCCGGTCGGGGAAGAGTTGCTCGGCCGCGTCGTCAACGCCATCGGCCAGCCGATCGACGGCCTCGGACCGATCCAGACCAACAAGTTCCGTCCGATCGAGTCGCCTGCGCCGGGCGTCATGGATCGTCGCTCCGTGTATGAGCCGCTGCAGACCGGCATCAAGGCGATCGACTCGATGATTCCGATCGGCCGCGGGCAGCGCGAGCTGATCATCGGCGACCGGCAAACCGGGAAAACGGCGATCGCCATCGACACGATCGTGAACCAGAAAGGCAACGGCGTCATCTGCATCTACGTCGCCATCGGACAAAAGCAATCGACGGTGCGCAACGTCGTGGAAACGCTCCGCAAGTTCGGGGCGCTCGAGTACACCATCGTCGTGTCCGCGACCGCGTCCGAACCCGCGCCGATGCTGTACATCGCGCCGTACGCGGGTTGCGCCATGGGCGAATATTTCATGTACAACGGCAAGCACGTGCTGATCGTCTACGACGACCTGTCCAAGCAGGCCGCGGCGTACCGCGAGCTGTCGCTGCTGCTGCGCCGTCCGCCGGGACGCGAGGCGTATCCGGGCGACGTGTTCTATCTCCACTCCCGTCTGCTCGAGCGCGCGGCGAAGCTGAACGACAAGCTCGGCGGTGGTTCCATGACCGCGCTGCCGTTCATTGAAACCCAGGCGGGCGACGTTTCGGCTTACATTCCGACCAACGTCATCTCCATCACCGACGGCCAGATTTTCCTCGAATCCGATCTGTTCTATGCGGGCCAACGTCCGGCCATCAACGTCGGGATCTCGGTTTCCCGGGTCGGCAGCTCGGCGCAGATCAAAGCGATGAAAAAGGTCGCCGGCACCCTCAAGCTCGACCTGGCCCAATACCGTCAGTTGGCGGCGTTCGCCCAGTTCGGTTCGGACCTCGACAAGGTGACGCAGGCAAGGCTCAACCGCGGGGCCCGCACCATGGAAATTTTGAAGCAGGGCGTTCACCAGCCGATGCCGGTCGAAAAGCAGGTCGTGTCGCTGTTCTGCGTCACGCGGGGCCATCTGGACGACATTCCGCTGCAGGACGTGCGCCGTTTCGAAGCGGAATTCCTGAGCTACGTCGACGCGAACAAGCCGGAAATTTTCGCTTCCATCCGCGACACGAAAGACCTGACGCCGGAGACGGAAGAACTGCTGACGAACACCATCAAGGAATTCAAAAAATCGTTTGCCGCATCGGAGTGAGAACGGCCTGACGGCCGGCAGGGACCGCCCGGCGTCGATCCGACCCGGGCCGGACAACGGAAACCGGGATCGTCCCACACCGCCCCGGTTCAGCTATCGCCGGGCTGCGCCCGCCGCAGGCGCCGGCAGCAAGGTGGTGAGATGAAGTGGCGAAAGGCATGCGGGAAATCAAGCGAAAAATTCGCAGCATGCAGAGCATGAAGCAAATCACGAAGGCGATGGAACTCGTCGCGGCCTCGAAGCTGAAACGCGCGCAGGATGCCGCGATTGCCGCCCGTCCCTACGCCGAGAAGATGAAGGAAGTCGTTTCTTCCATCGCTTCCGGCACGGACCAGCCCGGCCATCCCATGCTTCAGACGCGCGAGATCCGGCGAACGGGTTACCTGATCATCACCTCCGACCGCGGCCTGGCCGGCGGCTACAACGCCAACGTGCTGCGTCTCGCGCTGGCCGAAATCCGCAGGCATCAGGCGGCGTCGGAAGAATTCACGGTGATGGTGATCGGACGGAAGGGCCGCGACTTCCTGAGACGCCGGAAGATTCCGATTGCCCACGAGGTTACGGGATTGCCGGATTCCCCGACGTATGCGGACGTGCAGCCGATCGCGAAAGCCGCCGTGGACGGGTTCATCAGCGGCGAATACGACGAGCTGTACCTGGTCTACAACGAATTTCGCAACGCCATCAGCCAGGTGCCCGTCAAGAAACGGCTGCTCCCGCTCACCGAGGAGAATCTGTCCAACGACAAAACGAGTTACGAATATGAGCCTTCCGCCGAGGAAGTGCTGAACCTGCTGTTGCCCAAATACGCGGAAACCCTGGTATACAGCGCCGTGCTGGACAGCAAGGCCAGCGAGTTCGGAGCGCGGATGACCGCGATGGGCAACGCGTCGAAGAACGCGACGGCGATGATCGACAAGTTGACGCTGCAATACAACCGCGCCCGGCAAGCGGCGATTACCCAGGAAATATCGGAAATTGTCGGCGGCGCCAACGCGCTGTCGTAACGACCGATCCGTCCGCGGACCGCGACCGCCGCATCGCGGCGGCGGAACCGTCGCTTCGGCGACATGACGGACGTTGCGGCAACACGGAACCAAGAAGACTTGGGAGGGAAACGCATGCACAAGGGTCGTGTCGTTCAGGTCATGGGACCGGTCGTCGATATTGCCTTCGATGACGGCCATCTCCCGGAAATCCTGAACGCGATCAAAATCCAGAGCAAATCGAGCGACGGCGGCCCCGAGATCAACCTGACCGTGGAGGTGGCCACCCACCTGGGCGACAATGTCGTGCGCTGCGTGGCCATGGCGTCCACTGACGGTCTCGTGCGCGGGATGGAAGCGGTGGATACCGGCAAACCGATCACGATCCCCGTTGGTCCGGCTACGCTCGGCCGCGTGTTCAACGTTCTCGGGGAACCGATCGACGGGGCGGGTGAAGTGGACCGCACCTACGAATACCCGATTCACCGTCCGGCTCCGTCCTTCGAGGATCTGTCCACCAAGCCGGAAATGCTGGAAACCGGCATCAAGGTCATCGACCTGATCGCCCCCTATGCCAAGGGCGGCAAAATCGGCCTGTTCGGCGGCGCCGGCGTCGGCAAAACCGTCACGATGCAGGAATTGATCCACAACATCGCCCAGGAGCATGGCGGGATCTCCGTGTTTGCCGGCGTCGGCGAGCGGACCCGCGAGGGGAACGACCTCTATCACGAAATGAAGGAATCCGGCGTCATCTCCAAGACGGCCATGGTGTTCGGGCAAATGAACGAGCCGCCGGGCGCGCGCCTGCGCGTCGGGCTGACGGGCCTGACGCTGGCGGAATACTTCCGCGACGTGGAAGGCCGCGACGTGCTGCTGTTCATCGACAACATTTTCCGTTTCGTCCAGGCCGGTTCCGAAGTGTCCGCCCTGCTCGGCCGGATGCCGTCCGCGGTCGGTTACCAGCCGACGCTGGCGACGGAGATGGGGCAACTGCAAGAACGGATCACGTCCACGAAGAAAGGCTCCATCACCTCGATCCAGGCCATCTACGTGCCGGCTGACGACTACACCGACCCGGCCCCGGCGACCACGTTCGCCCACCTGGATGCGACGACCAACCTCGAGCGCGAAATCGCGGCGAAGGGGATCTTCCCGGCCGTCGACCCGCTTGCGTCCACATCGCGTATCCTGACGCCGGAGATCGTCGGCCAGGAGCACTATGAAGTGGCGCAAGGCGTCAAGCGCATCCTGCAGCGCTACAAGGAATTGCTCGACATCATCGCCATTCTCGGCATGGACGAGCTTACCGAAGAAGACAAGCTGATCGTGCACCGGGCCCGCCGCGTCGAACTGTTCCTGTCCCAGCCGCTGCACGTGGCCGAGCCGTTCAACGGCATCCCGGGCGTGTACGTGCCGGTCAAGGAAACGGTGCGCGGGTTCAAGGAAATTCTCGAAGGCAAACACGACGATTTGCCGGAACCGGCGTTCCACAACGTGGGGACCATCGACGACGCCGTGGCGAAGGCGAAGCGGCTCGCCGCCGAGGCAGCCGTCTGATCGGCCTTTGGAGGGATCGCGATGAGCACCCTGCGGTTGGAAATCGTGACGCCGGAGCGCAAGGTTTACGAAGAAGACGTCGAGATGGTGTCCGTCAAGGGCGTCGCCGGCGAGCTCGGCATTTTGCCGAACCACATCCCGCTGGTGACGCCGCTCCGGATCGCGCCGGTCCGGGTAAAGCGGGCGGGCCGCGAAGAGAAAATCGCCGTTCACGGCGGTTTCATGGAAGTGCGGAAGGACAAGGTCGTCATTCTGGCCGAAGCGGCCGAGCGGGGGAGCGACATCGACGTCCTGCGCGCCCGTCAGGCGAAAGAACGGGCCGAAGCGCGGCTCGCGGCAAAGCGGGAGAACATTGACTTCAAGCGCGCCCAGCTTGCGCTGCAACGGGCGTTGACCCGTCTGGAAGTTTCTGGTAACCAGCAATGAGACGGATCCGGCTCAAGCCGCTTGACGCATCGCCGGTTCGGGATCTGGCGTGATCCCGGTCCGGCGATTTTGTTTTGAGGACGGCCGACCGTCGCCAAAAACATGAGATTGCCGCGGGCCCGCTTTGTGGTAAGATGAATAAGGCAACCAGAGGAGCAGCCCGCAAGCGAAAGGGGATGTTGGGAATGGAAGACGTCGTCATCATCGGCGCCGGTCCCTGCGGCCTGTCGGCCGCCGCGGAACTGCAGGATCGCGGGTTCGATCCGCTGATCATCGAAAAGGAAAATATCGCCCATTCGATCTTTTGCTATCCGACGAACATGCAGTTTTTCAGCACGCCCGAATTGCTGGAAATCGCCGGTGTGCCGTTTGTCACGCCGAACGCGAAACCGTATCGCAACGAGGCCCTGAACTATTACCGCACGGTTGCCGAGCGGCGCCATTTCCGCATTCGCCGGTACGAAAGGGTGACGGCCGTGGAACGCCGGGAAGAGGGGTTCCTCGTTCGTTCCGTGACGCGCACCGGCGAGGAACGGGAAACCGCGAGCCGCGCCGTGGTGGTGGCCACCGGTTACTTCGATCACCCGAACCGGCTCGGCGTTCCGGGGGAAGACTTGCCGCACGTCAGCCACTTTTTCCGCGAGGCGCATCCGTATGCGGGAACCCGCGTCGTCGTCATCGGCGGGAGCAACTCGGCGGTGGACGCGGCGCTCGAACTGGATCGCGTCGGCGCGGAGGTGACAGTCGTCTACCGGGGGGAAGCGGTGTCGCCGAACATCAAGCCGTGGGTGCGGCCGTTGTTTGACAGCGCGGTGGGCAAAGGGCGGATCGGCCTGCGCCTGCAGACGCACGTGACCGAAATTCGCCCCGACAGCGTCGTGGTGCGGAACGTCTCCGGCGCAACGGACGTACTTCCGTGCGACTTCGTGTTGGCGATGACCGGCTTTCGTCCGGACCGCTCGTTCCTGCGCGCGATGGGCATCGACGCGCCGGACGGCGACACGCCGCCGGCCCACGATCCGAACACGATGGAAACCAACGTGCCCGGGTTGTACCTGGCCGGCGTGGTCGCCTCGGGCCGGGATGCAAATGAAATTTTCATCGAAACGGGACGGTTTCACGGCCGCAAGATCGCCGAGCATTTCGCCCGGAAGATGCGACAGGGATCATAGGCCCGGCGTAACGGCGTAAACGCTTTTTCATGGACTTGACTGGATTGCTTTGTTATAATTGTCTAAGGATTTTGGCCGTACAGCGGCTGTCGTTTCCCGTCGGGCCAATTTCCTAAAGACAGCTTGCGGAGGCGGTGGCATGGGTCACACGTATGTCAATTCGTATGTAATCGTGGCCATTTTCCTTATCCTGGGCATCGTGTTTCCGATCGTGGTGCTTTGGATCGGCAGGCTGTTGCGCCCGAGCAAGCCGAATCCGGCGAAAACAACGACGTACGAGAGCGGCAACGTACCCGAAAGCGTCAGTCAGGTGCGGTTCAATGTCCGCTATTACCAGTACGCGCTCATGTTTGTCGTTTTTGACGTGGAAATTGCATTTCTGTATCCCTGGGCCGTCGCTTATCAGAAGCTCGGTCTTTTTGCATTGGTGGAAATGATCATCTTCCTCGGTCTGCTGCTGGTCGGTCTCCTCTACGCCTGGAAAAAGAAGGTGCTGGAATGGAATTCGATTTGAGCAACGTCACGCTGGAAGAACGGCGGGAACTCGAGCGGAACGTGTTCCTTGGCACGTTCGAACAACTGAAAGGCTGGGTGCGCAGCAACTCGATGTGGCCGCTCACCTTCGGGCTGGCCTGCTGCGCCATCGAAATGATGACCGCCGGCGCCCCGCACTACGACCTGGACCGGTTCGGCGTCATGTTTCGGGCTTCGCCGCGCCAGGCCGACCTGATGATCGTGTCCGGCACGGTGACCAAGAAGATGGCGCCGCTCGTGCGCCAACTGTATGAGCAAATGCCCGAACCGAAATGGGTCATCGCCATGGGGTCCTGCGCCACGGCGGGCGGACCGTATGTGCGATCCTATTCCGTCGTCAAGGGAGTCGACCAGATCGTGCCCGTGGACGTCTACATTCCGGGATGTCCGCCCAATCCCGCGGCGCTCATTTACGGCATCAACAAGCTTCAGGAAAAAATTCGCTATGAAGCCAGAACCGGGAAGCGGGTGACGGACGGATGAGCGAAGAGCAAAAACAGGAACAATCCCCGGTGAACGGAACGGAGCAGCCGGAGCGCGCGCCCGAAGGCGGGGAACGGCCGGACGCCGGCGCGGCGGCAAGCGGCGAAACGCCCGCCGCTGCGGCGGAAGGGGAAGCGGCCGCTCCGGCGAAGCCGGAACGGCGTCCGCTCACGCCGGAAGAACGGGAAGCCCGCCGCCAGGCGGCGCTCGCGGCGCGGGCGGCCAAGGCTGCCGCGGCGGGAGGAGAAGGGGCGGCTGCCGCCGGAAGCGCTGCCACGGGAGGCGACGCACCCGAAGCGCCGCCGAAACCGCCGTCGCCGAACCAGCCGCTTCTCGATCGCGCGGTGCAATTGATCCGGGAACTGGTCGCGGAAGACGCGGTCGAAGAGGCTTCGCTCAACGAATTGAACGACGACCTGCCGACGCTGGTCATCCGCGCCGAGCACTGGCTGAAAACGGCGGAGCTCCTGCGCGACCACGAGAACTTCCGCTGCCAATACTTGCGCAACGTGGCCGGGGTCGACCACGAGACCCACATGGAAGTGGTCTACCATCTGCTGAACATGGACAGCGGCGTCATGTACTGCGTGAAGGTGCGCACCGACCGCGACCGGCCGTCGGTTCCTTCGGTCGTCCCGCTGTGGAAGACGGCCGACTGGCAGGAGCGGGAAATCTACGATTTGCTTGGCATCGATTTTCCGGGCCATCCGGATTTGCGCCGCATCATGTTGACCGACGACTGGGTCGGACATCCGCTGCGCAAAGATTACGTCCCGGTCGATCCGGAGGTGTAAGCGTTTGACAACCCGAACCGAAGAACTGCTGCTCAACGTCGGCCCCCAACACCCGAGCACGCACGGCGTGTTGCGCATCGTCGTCAAGCTCGACGGGGAGATCGTCACCGAGGCGGAGCCGGTCACGGGCTACCTTCACCGCGGCACCGAGAAGCTCGCGGAAAGCCTGAACTACACGCAGATCATCCCGTACACCGACCGGATGGACTACGTGTCGGCGATGACGAACAACTACGTGCTCTGTTACGCCGTGGAAAAAATGATGGGCATCGAGGTGCCGGAGCGTGCCCAGTTCCTTCGGCTGATTGCCATGGAACTGCAGCGCATCGCCAGCCACCTGGTCTGGTGGGGCACGTACCTGCTCGACATCGGCGCGCTCAGCCCGTTCCTTTTTGCATTCAACGACCGGGAGCGGATCCTGCAACTGTTCAACGAACTGTGCGGCGCGCGGCTGACGTACAACTACATGCGCATCGGCGGCGTCAAATGGGACGCGCCCGAAGGCTGGATCGACCGCGTGAAGCAGTTCGTGAAGGACATGAAAAGCCACCTGGACGAGTACCATAACCTGGTGAGCGGCAACGAGATCTTCCTCTCCCGCGTCAAAGGCGTCGGCGCCTACGACGCCCGGACGGCGATCGAATACGGGCTGTCGGGCCCGAACCTGCGCTGCACCGGCGTCAAGTGGGATTTGCGCAAAAACGAACCCTACTGTATATACGATCGATTTGAGTTCGACGTTCCGGTCGGCAAGAACGGGGATTGCTACGACCGGTATTACGTGCGGATGGAGGAAATCCGCCAGAGCTTGCGCATCCTGGAGCAGGCGCTCGAACAGTTTCCGCCGGAAGGCGAAACGATGGGCAAGGTCCCCCGGGTCATCCGGCCGCCGGTCGGGGAAGTGTTCGTCCGCATCGAATCGCCGCGTGGCGAGCTCGGCTGCTACATCGTCTCCCGCGGCAAGGCCGAGCCGTACCGCCTGAAATTCCGGCGGCCGTCGTTTGTCAATCTGCAAATTTTGCCCAAACTGCTGGTGGGCGAAAGCATGACCAACCTGGTGACCATTCTCGGCTCCATCGACATCGTGCTCGGGGAGGTTGACGGCTGATGCAGCGTTATTGGGATGAACCCCTGAGCTGGACGAACGCCGGGATCTTCACGCTGGGCGCGGTGGCCGTGCTGGCGGTGGTCATCGTTTTCGTCACATACGCCATCTATTTTGAACGGAAGGTCATCGGCTGGATGCAGTTCCGCAAAGGGCCGAACCGGGTCGGTCCGTTCGGTCTGCTGCAGACGGTGGCCGACGTGGCGAAGCTGTTGCTCAAGGAAGACGTCATTCCGGCCAAGGCGGACCGGGCGCTGTTCATTCTCGCGCCGGCGCTGGCCTTCGTGCCGTCCTTCGCCGTGCTGGCGATCATTCCGTACGGGATGAACCTGCAGTTTGCGGACGTGAACGTCGGCTTCCTGTATTATGTGGCCCTTTCGGGCGTCACCACGATCTCCGTCGTCATCGCCGGCTGGGCATCCAACAACAAGTACGCCCTGCTCGGCGGCATGCGTTCAGGGGCGCAGATGATCAGTTACGAAGTGCCCCTCGTGCTGTCCGTAGTCGGGGTCGCGATGATGACCGGCAGCCTCAATTTGCGGGAGATCGTCCAGGCGCAGGAAGGGTATTTCTGGAACTGGAATTTTCTTCCCCAAATTATCGGTTTTGGCGTGTTTATCGTGTCGGCGCTGGCCGAACTGAACCGGACCCCGTTCGACCTGCCGGAGGCGGAGTCGGAACTGGTCGCCGGCTATCACGTGGAGTACAGCGGTTTCCGCTTCGCGTTCTTCATGCTGGCGGAGTACGTGTACTTGTACGCGATCGCCTGCTTGACGACGCTCCTGTTCCTGGGCGGCTGGAATCCGCCGCTGCCGCAGCTTGACTTTATTCCGGGCATCGTCTGGTTCATTCTGAAATTCCTGTTCATCGTGTTCAGCGTGTTCTGGATTCGCGCCACCTTCCCGCGGCTGCGGGTGGACCAGCTCATGGGAATGGCGTGGAAGGTGCTGGTGCCGCTGGCCATCCTGAACATTCTGGTGACGGCGGCGGGCATTCAATGGTTCGGATGGGGGGGTTGACGCATGATCGGACTGATGAAGGGACTCGGCGTCACGCTGAAGACGCTGGGGACGAAGAAAGTCACCACGAAGTATCCGGATGTGCCGATTGAGATGCCCGACCGCTTCCGCGGCATTCAGCATTTCGATCCGGACAAGTGCATCGTGTGCAACCAGTGCGCGCGCATTTGTCCGACCGGCTGCATCACGCTGACCGGCAAGCCCAATCCCGATCCGGAGAAAAAGGGCAAGGTCATCGACACCTACGACATCAATTTTGAAATTTGCATTCTGTGCGACCTGTGCACGGAAGTGTGCCCGACCGAGGCGATTGTCATGACGAACAACTTCGAGCTGGCCGCCTACAGCCGCGACGAGCTGTTCAAGGATCGCCAGTGGCTGGAGGCGAACAACACGAACATCCGCCGCGACAACAACAACATCGGGGCACCGAAAGGAGGCGCCAAATAAGCCGTGTTCAATTTTAACCTTGAATGGACCGGTGAACTGGCGGCCTTCTTCGTGCTGGCGGTTTGTGCGATCTCCGGCGCGGTGCTGGCCCTGAACCTGACCCGCGTCGTGCACACGGTGCTGGCCCTCGCCTTCACTTTCATCTCCCTGGCCGGCCTGTACGTGCTGCTTGGCGCGGAGTTTCCGGCGTTCGTCCAGGTGCTGGTCTATGTCGGCGCGGTGACGATCCTGATGATCTTCGGGATCATGATGACGCGGCACGACCACCAGCAGGAACAGGTGCGGCCGCTGCAGGAAACCCTGGCCGCGATCGGCTGTCTGGCGCTGTTCGGCATCCTGTTCTTTGCCATCCGCACCGCGGACTTCCCGGCGCCGTCCGCCGAATTGCCCTCGGACAACGTGGGCGAGCTCGGCAAGTGGATCTTCTCGGGCTACGCCATTCCGTTTGAACTGATGTCGGTGCTGCTGACCGTCGCCTTTGTCGGCGCGGTGACGATTGCCCGGCGGGAGGAGGACGATCCGTCATGACGATGCTCGGCTCCTACCTGACGCTGGCGGCGGTATTGTTCTGCCTCGGCCTGTACGGCGTTCTGACCAAGCGCAACGCCATCATCGTGCTCCTGTCGCTGGAACTGATGCTGAACGCGGTCAACCTGAACCTGATCGCCTTCGCGAAGTACGGCGCGTTGCCGTCGCTGACGGGCCAGATCTTCTCGCTGTTCACCATCTCGGTCGCCGCGGCCGAAGCGGCGGTCGGCGTCGCCATCCTGATCGTCTTCTATCGCCGCCGCGTGACGGTGAACGTGGACGAATTCGACGAGTTGAGGAGGTAACGGCATGGCAACCGAGTTTGCGGCTTACGCCTGGCTCGTCCCCGCGCTTCCGCTCGCCGCCTTCGCCCTGCTGACGGCGTTCGGCAAGAGCATGCGCATCGGGGGCGCGTGGATCGGCATCGTCGCCTCGCTCGGCTCGCTCGTTCTCGCCCTGTTGATCGCCGGCGAACGGCTGGCCGGGGCGGCGGACTACAGCCAGTCGCTCGAATGGATGCGATTTGGCACGGCGACGCTGCGCATCGGGTTCGACGTCACGAATCTGACCTCGCTCATGATGGTGGTCGTCACGCTGGTCGGATTTCTGGTCAACGTCTACTCGCTCGGCTACATGCGCGATGATGAGCGGCTTACCGTGTATTACGCCTACGTGGCGCTGTTCCTGGCGTCGATGCTCGGTCTGGTGCTGGCGGACAACCTGCTGGCGCTGTACATCTTCTGGGAACTGGTCGGCGCCTGCTCGTTCCTGCTGATCGGGTTCTGGTACCGGAAGCCGGAAGCCCGCGCCGCGGCGAAAAAGGCGTTCATCGTTACGCGCATCGGCGACCTCGGGCTGCTGATCGCCATCCTGCTTCTGTTCTGGTACATGCCCGGACATGCGCTCGATTTCACGAGCATCCACAACGAGTTCGCCAACGAAGGCGCCATTTCCACCGGCGTCACCACGCTGATCGCGTTGCTCATCTTCCTCGGCGCCGTCGGCAAGTCGGGCCAGTTCCCGCTGCATGTCTGGCTGCCGGACGCGATGGAAGGTCCCACGCCGATCAGTGCGCTAATTCACGCCGCCACGATGGTCGCCGCGGGCGTCTTCCTGGTGGCGCGGACGTTCGACATCTTCGAGGCTGCGCCGGCGGCGATGACGACGGTGGCGATCGTGGGCGCGTTCACGGCGCTGTTCGCGGCGACGATCGCGCTGGCGCAGAACGACATCAAGCGCGTGCTCGCCTACTCCACCGTCAGCCAGCTCGGATACATGATGCTGGCGCTCGGCGTCGGTTCGGTGACGGCGGCGATGTTCCATCTGTTCACGCACGCGTTTTTCAAGGCGTTGCTGTTCCTGGCCGCGGGCAGTGTCATTCACGCGGTACATACCCAGGACATCCGGGAAATGGGTGGCCTCGGCAGCCGCATGAAAGTGACCGCCTGGACGTTCGGCATCGGCGCTTTGGCGCTGGCGGGCATTCCGCCGCTCGCCGGTTTCTGGTCGAAGGACGCGATTCTGGCCGCGGCGCTGGCGGAAAACCCGCTGCTGTTCTTCGCGGGCGCGTTCACGGCGTTCCTGACGGCCGTTTACATGGCAAGGCTGTTCTTCCTCGTATTCGCGGGCAAACCGGAGCGTACGGCACAAGCCCACGAATCGCCGGCGATCATGACGGTGCCGCTCGTCGTGCTGGCGGTCCTGTCGGTCGCGGCCGGTTTCGTGGAGACGCCGTGGCGCGGCTGGTTTGGCGAATGGCTGACCGGCGAGGCGGCGCATCACGAAGGCTATCTGGCGATGATCGTGGCGACGGCGGCCGGATTGCTCGGACTTTATCTCGGGTGGTTGATCTACGGGAAAGGGGCGATCCGCCGCGAGTCGTTCGCCGAGCGGATGCCCGGTCTGGTGCGGCTGCTGGAGCGCCGGTATTATATCGACGAGTTCTATGAAGCGGCGTTTGTCCGTCCGCTTCGCTGGCTCGGCCGTGCGCTGAACCGTTTTGACGACGTCGTGGTGGACGGCTGCGTGCGGTTCGTCGGCGGCGTCGCCGTTGCGCTGGGCCGGCTGAACACGCGGCTGCAGAACGGACAGTTGCAGAACTACCTGCTGGCGGCCGTGTTCGGTGTTGTCGTCCTCGTGCTCGCGGTGGCCGGAAGGAGGTTCTGGTAATGCTGGAAAACATCCCGGTTTTGTCGCTGATCACCTGGATCCCCCTTGCCGGCGCGCTGCTGACGCTTCTGTTGCCAGGACAAAACGCCCGGTTGCTGCGCGGTGTGGCCGTCGCGTTCACGCTCGTGCCGCTTGCGCTGGCGGTTTGGCTGTACGCGGCGTACAACCCGTCCGTTAGCGGCGAATCTTACGAGGAAGCCTGGACCTGGCTGACCGTTCCGCTGAACCGGGACGTGGGGGAAGGCATCGCGTCGCTGGAGCTGGCATTCGACTACCGGCTCGGCGTTGACGGGCTGTCGCTGCCGCTCGTGCTGCTGACCGGCGTCGTGTCGCTGATGGCGCTGGCGGCTTCGGTCCATATCCGCAAGAGGTGGAAGACGTTCTACGCGCTGTTCCTGCTCCTGGAAACGGGCATGTTCGGCGTGTTTCTGGCCCGCGACCTTATCTGGTTCTTTATCTTTTTCGAATTGACGCTTATTCCGGCGTTCTTCCTGATCGGCATCTGGGGTTACTACGGACGCGAAAAGGCGGCCAACCGGTTCCTCGTCTACAACGGGCTCGGTTCGGCGGCGATGTTGCTGGCGTTCCTGATACTGGTGGCGACCGCCGGATTCACGACGGCCTTGACCGACAACGGGTACGTGCTTCGTTTCAGCGGCAACTACGATGCGCTGCTGGCGAATCTCGCGGATCCGAACGCGTATGTCAACCAGTATCCGGAATCGATCTTCGCGCTCACCGACGAAATGAAATGGGCCGCGTTCGTGCTGCTCATCGTCGCCTTCGGCATCAAGCTGCCGATGTTCCCGTTCCATACGTGGATGTTGCGCGTGCACGCGGAGGCGACGCCGTCCCTCGTCATGGTGCACGCCGGCGTGCTGCTCAAGATGGGTGCGTACGGTCTGATCCGGTATGCCGCGTTCCTCTTCCCCGCCCAATTGGAAGCCGCGGCTCCGGTGCTGGCGGCGCTCGGCGTGGCGGGGATTCTGTACGGGGCGGTGCTGGCGTTCGTTCAGAAAGAGTTCAGACTGGTGCTGGCATACTCCAGCGTCAGCCATATGGGCATTGTGCTGCTGGGCGTCGCGGCGCTGAACGACGTCGGAATGACCGGCGCCGTGTTCCAGTCCGTGTCGCACGGCCTCATCTCGGCGCTCATGTTCCTGCTCGTCGGCAGCCTGCACGAGCGCACCGGGACGACCCGCCTCGACGAGCTGGGCGGGTTGGCAAAGAGCGTGCCGTTCATGTCCGGCGTCCTGCTGACGGCCGGTCTGGCGATGCTCGGCTTGCCGGGACTGTCCGGATTTGTGGGCGAGTTCCTGACGTTCCTCGGGCTGTTCGAGTCGATGAAGGGGCTGACCGCGCTCGGGGTGCTCGGGGTGCTGCTCTCCGCCGTGTACGTGCTGCGCAGCGTGCTGGCGATCACCTACGGGCCGCAGCCCGAGCAGTTTGACGGCATCAAGGAGGCACGCTTTGTCGAAGCGTTGCCGATGATCGTGCTGGTCGCGCTGATCGTGCTGCTCGGCGTCTATCCTTCGCTGCTCACCGACCCGCTGCAGTTCAGCATCGACCCGCTGCTGGATCAATTTCAATCCGGGGTAGGAGGGTGAACGATGGGGGATCTTCAGACGTTGACCTGGCAAGACCTCTGGACCCTCGCGCCCGAACTCGTGCTGGTTGCGGCAAGCGTCGTCCTTCTGCTGGCCGAGATGCTGATGCCTCCGCGGGTGAACCGGGACCTGATCGGCTGGCTCGTGCTGCTGGCGCTTGCCGTCTCCGCCGCGCTGGTCGGAGCCCACATGGCGGAGCTGCAGGCGGCGGGCGACGGCGCGCGGCAAACGGTCAGTCTGCTGGGCGGAACGTATCGCATTGACGATTTCGGCAACATCCTGAAACTGGTGATGCTGGCGGCCGCCGGTCTGGTGGTGCTGTTCTCGCTCGGTACCGTCCGGCAGGAGGACATCCCGATCCGCGGCGATTACTACAGCCTGATCCTGCCGGCCGTGCTCGGGGCGATGATCATGGCGTCCTCGGGCGAACTGATCACCCTTTACGTCGGGCTGGAACTGCTTAGCGTCACCACATACGTGCTGGTTGCCGTGCGCAAGCGCAGCGCGGCATCCGGGGAAGCGGCGTTCAAATACCTGGTTTCCGGCGGCGTCGCCTCGGCGTTTATCCTGTACGGCATGTCCTACCTGTACGGCGTGACGGGATCGACCCATTTGGGGGAAATCGGCCGGAGCGTGATGTCGGGTTCCGAAGCCTTCGGCGCGCTGGCGGACGTCGGTTTCTATCTGCTACTCGCCGGTCTGGCGCTGAAACTTGCGCTGGCGCCGTTCCACTTCTGGGCGGCGGACGTGTACCAGGGCGCGCCCACGCCGGTGGCGGCGCTGCTGGCGGTGGTGACCAAGGGCGCGGTGCTGGCGATGGCCTACCGGATGTTGGCCAACACCGTGGGCTTCAGCGAAGGCGCGCTGCGCAGCGACGTGATGCTGGCGCTGGCCGCACTGGCCGCGGCGGCGATGATCATCGGCACCGCCGGCGCGCTGCGCCAGACGGAGACGAAGCGGCTGCTTGCGCTGTCCGGGGTGGCCAACGCGGGCATTCTCGTCGTGCCGCTGACCCTGAACCTGAACGGAATTTACACTTCGCTCTTTTCGGAGTTCGTGTATTATCTCATCGCCTATCTGTTCATGAATGCCGGAGCGTTCGCGGTGGTCGCGGTGGTGGAACGCACGGAGGGACACAGCGGATTGTCCGCCTTCGCCGGCCTGTACCATCGGGCGCCGTGGACGGCGGGGGCGATGACCGTGCTGTTGTGTTCGCTGGCCGGGCTGCCGATTACCGGCGGCTTTTTCGGCAAGCTGTTCATCCTGTTCGGCACCGTGCAGACGCGCGCATACTGGCTGGCGGCGATCCTGCTTGCGACGACGGTGGTGTCCTACTACGTCTATTTCCGGATCATCCGCCAAATGTACATGCGCAGCGGGCACAACGACGAGAAACTTCCCGTGCCGGGGCCCGCAGGCATCGTCATCTGGATCAGCGCGCTCGCTTCCCTGGCGCTCGGTGTGTTGCCGCGGCCGGTGTTGACGTGGATCGACACGGTCTTCTCCGTTCCCGTGGATTTGCTGGTGCGGTAAAGCCGGCGCCGGCGCCGGTCGAGGTCGGTCGGCAATCGGTCGGCAATCTGTCGGAGGTCGATCGGAGGTCGGTCGGCAGCCGGTTGGCGGCTGGTCCAGTGCGGCGCCCTGGCATGGCGGGGTTAAACCGGGGGTTTCGTCAAAAATTGGCAGCATTCGCAAATGTCCAACATGGTTCGAGAAGCCCATGCGACACTCGGGAAAGTCCGGTATTCTAGTATATTAGGATTAGGCCACAATTGGGATTTGGACATGACCGGGTGCCGGCTGTCGCGTACAGCGGGAACCGACCCGATGTGACGGAAAGTGTGGGGTTGGCCATGATTGGACGTTCCGCTTCCGAAAACCGGACGCCGGGAGTGCGGCTGGCGCTGCTTGCGCTGGCGCTCGTCCTGGCGTGTCCGTTGCCGGCGGGAATATGGCCGGCGGCCGCAAATGCGGCGAGCGCGGACGGCGTGTTCGCGGTTGAACGGAACGCGCCCGCCGCGTCCGGGGACGGGATGGCCGCGTCTGCGGACGGAGCGGTCCGTCCGGTTCCGGTTGCGGAGGAAAGCGGGACGGACGCCGGATCGGAGCAGGGCAGACGTGAGGTTGTGGGATACAGCAGCGGCGGGGACGACGGAGACTCCGGCTCCGCCGCTGGCGAAGCGTTCGCTTCCGCTGCGGCCGCTTCGCCAGCGGGATCTTCGGCCGGGACGGCGGGTCCCGATTTTCTTCACGTCTTGCCCTTTGACGCGGCGTTGAAGACGTTCGCGGCGCGGGGCGGGGAAGTGAAGGGGATCCTGGCGATCGTCGACACCGGCATCGATCTGAACAATCCCCGTCTGGCGCCATACATAACGGAAGGAATCAATCTGCTGGCTCCGGACAAGCCTCCGCTGGACGATAACGGGCATGGCACGGCAGTGGCGGGTGTCGTCGCGGCGGTGGCCGACGCGCTGAACAAAAAGGCCGGCGGAACGCGCTGGCACATGAAGCTGATGCCGATCAAGGCGCTCGACCGCAAGGGGACGGGAAACGCCCGCCGGCTGGCGCAGGGCATCCGGTACGCCGTCGATCACGGGGCCGACATCGTGTTGCTTTCGCTCGGCCTGCACCGCGATTCGGAGGAACTGCGGGAGGCGGTTGAGCTGGCCGAGCGTCGGGGCGTTTTGCTTGTCGCCGCCACGGGGAACGATGCGGCGACCTTTGGCGCGAAGGCGGCCGTGCAATACCCGGCGGCCTACCCGACGGTTTTGGCCGTGGCCGGGGCGCAGGCCGGCGGGGTCGAACCCAAATCCAACGCGGGGCCGGAAGTCGACGTGGCGGCGCTCTGGTCCACCCGCACCGTCGCCCTTGGCGGCGGCTTCACGGTGATGGAGGGGACGTCCATTGCCGCGCCGCAGGTTGCCGCTTTGGCGGCGCTCGTGCGCGCGACCCGTCCGGACTGGACGCCGGCGTTGGTGCGGGAGGCGCTTCGGCGATCCGCGAAGGATATCGGACCCCGCGGATGGGATCCCCATACCGGCTACGGATTGATCCAGCCGGATCGCGCCCTTACGGGTCTTGGACAGAAGGACCAAGCCGCCGGTGCGTGGCCGGCCGGCGCCACCCGCCAGTCGCCGGCTGTCCTGCCGGTGGGCGGCGAACGGTTGGCCGTCTGGCCGTCAGGGGAACATTGGTATAACCTGAACGTGCCCTATGACGGCACGCTGACCGTGCTTCTCGCAATCGAAGGCGAATGGAGCGGGAAGGCGGAAGTCCGCCTGACGCTCATGCCGGCGGGGGCGGAGCGGAACCGGAACACGACGGTTCGGCACGGGGAGTTGCCGCTGCGGGCCTCATTTACGGTTACGAAGGGAACGTATCTGCTCCGGGTGGAAGGGATCTCCGGCGTCCCTTCCGGCGATGCGGCGTCCGGAAACGCGGGCGGCAATGGCGGCAGCGCCGGTGCGAAGCCGGCGGGGAAAGAAATTTCGGGCGGACAAGTTTCGGGCGGAGAAGCGAAGACGGAACGGGCTTCCGGCGGTTCTGCCGGCGAATCCGGCGGCGGATCGACCGGTGGGAAATCCGGCGGATCATCCGTCGGGACAGCCGGCGCCGGGAAGGCGGACTCCGTTTCGGCCGGATCAGCGCAGCCGACGCCGGGCGCAACGCCGTTGTACCGGGTGGAAACGCGGCTCGTCCCGTCGCCCGATGCGTATGAACCGAACAATTCGCCGCTTACGGCGCATCGACTGTCCGTAAAAGGTCACTTGCAATGGACCGGTACGTTTCACCAACGGGGCGACGAGGATTGGTTTGTGCTGGAACTGCCCAAGGACGGGATGCTGCGGCTGGAAATTGAACCGGACACGACCCGGATCGATCCCGCGGTCACCCTCCAGCGCATCGGCGGTGACATCCGGCAGGCGGACGAGAACGGCGAGGGGGAAACGGAGGAAATCCGCGTCATGCTGGCGGAAGCCGGCACGTGGTACATCCGGATCCGCAACGCGATCACCACCCACCCGGAGGCGGTGATCGGTACCTATCGTGTGACTTTGGAATATATTACATTGTATGACGACCCGAACGAGCCGAACGACGGACCGCTGACGGCCACGCTTCTAAGTTCCGGAAAACCCACGATCGGCCTGATCGATCGAACGGACGATGCGGACTGGTACCGGTTTAGCCTCGACGAGCCGAGCTACGTTGAGCTGACCCTGGCCGATCTTCCACATGACGCGCGGGTCAAGGCGGAATTGATGGACAGGCGGCTGAACACGCTCGAAACCTGGGACAGCAAGCGGAACCTGACGAAGGGTACCTTCGGACGGCGGCTGGATCCCGGCACGTACTACGTGCGTATTACGTCCGACACCGCTTTCCGATACCGATATTATTTGCTGAAGATGAACGCGGATATGCTGTCGTCCGGGTTCCGCGACATCCGCGGCCACTGGGCGGAACGAGAGATCGCGGAGGTTGCCCGTGAAGGCTGGATGAACGGCTACCGGGATGCGACGTTCCGGCCCGACCGGACGCTGACCCGGGCGGAGGCGGTCGCCACGCTCGTGAGGGTGTTTCCTCCCGGGAACGGAACGCCGCCGGCTTCGAACCGTCTGAACGAACGGCTCGAGGGGCACTGGGCGTACGCCCAGATCCTCGCCGCCGATCGTGCCGGCTGGCTGGCGCCGCTCCCCGGAACCGGGCTGCAGCCGGAGCGGCCGTTGCTGAGGGCCGAGGCCGCCGCACTGGTAGTGCGGGCGGCCGGGATCGCGACGCGGCAGCGGCAGCCGTCGTTCACCGATGTGCCGCGCGGTCATTGGGCGGCCATCTATATCGAAGCGGCGGTGGCAGCAGGCTGGATGCGGGGATATCCGAACGGCCTGTTCCGGCCGGATGAACCGATCACCCGTGCGGAGTGGGCCGTGGTGCTGTCTGCCGGCGCCGGAGGGAGGAAGGCGTAGTGTCGAATCCGTCGGATTATTTTCAGCCTTATTACCAATCATTGGCGCTGACCGGCTTGTTCGGGATGTTTGTCACGTTGGGCTGCATCGTGCTGGTCTGGGTGTTGTTGCAGGAAGTAAACTGGGAAAAACTGCTGCGCCAGCCGGCGCAGCCCCGGGCGCGGCTGCTTCAGCTCATGGCGGCGGTGGCGATCGGCTACCTGTTCGCCCGGTTCCTGCTGGATTACTGGGAATGGGCCGGCGCGATCAAGTGGCTGTTCCGGGCAGGATAAGGGCAACCTGGCAGCCGCATAACGGTGTGGCTGTTTGACAACAATGGAAATACCATTTTGGCACGGCGTCGGCTCGGCAAGTGTTCGACGTGGTTTGACATGGACTTGCGCTGACCTGGCCCAAAGCTGCAGCCTGACGGCGCAACGGGCGTCATCTTGGCAATTCTTTTTGATGCGGCGGGCGACAAAAGGGTTCGAAACGGTCATGGTACGGCGGGCGTCCTGGCCGTCTTCCCGGGAAGAATGTCGTCGTCTTTCGGACAGAAAAGAGAATGAGCGCGGAGGGAGCACCCATGAGCAAAATCATCGTTCGCGGCGGCAACCCGTTGAGAGGAACGGTTCGTGTGAACGGCGCCAAAAATTCCGTCCTTCCGATTTTGGCCGCATCGTTGCTTGCGGTGGAAGGGACCAGCGTCATTCGGGAAGTCCCCGAACTGGAAGACGTTCGCAACATGTTGCGGGTGCTTGAAGCTCTTGGGGTTCAGGCCGAACATCGCGACGGCGTCGTTCGGCTGCAGGCGGGGCATCTGACCACGCACGAGGCGCCGTACGACCTGGTGCGCAAAATGCGCGCCTCGTTTCTTGTCATGGGACCGCTCCTGGCCAGACTGGGGAAGGTGCGCATTTCCCTGCCGGGCGGATGCGCCATCGGGACGCGCCCGATCGACCAGCACCTCAAAGGGTTTGAGGCGATGGGGGCGGACATCGTGCTCGGACAGGGCACGATCGAGGCGGTCGTTCGGGACAGGCTGCGCGGCGCGCGCATCTATCTCGACATTCCCAGCGTCGGCGCCACCGAGAATATCATGATGGCAGCCGCCGCATCCGAAGGCACGACGATCATCGAAAACGCGGCCAGAGAGCCCGAGATCGTGGATCTGGCCAATTATTTGAACGCCATGGGAGCGCAAATTCGCGGGGCGGGCACGAGCCTGATCCGCATTGAAGGGGTTGAACGGCTGCGCGGCGTGACCCATACGGTCATTCCGGATCGGGTGGAGGCCGGAACTTACATGATCGCCGCGGCGGCAGCGGGAGGCGACGTTTACGTCGAGGGGGCCATCAGCGACCATCTGGGGCCGGTGGTGGCCAAGCTGGAAGAAATGGGCGTCACGGTGGAGTGCGACGAGAACGGCATTCGCGTCAGGCGCGATCCGGATGCCCGGCTGCTTGCCACCGACCTCAAGACGCTTCCCTACCCCGGTTTTCCGACCGATTTGCAGCCCCAGATGATGGTGTTGCTGATGCTCGCCGAAGGCACGAGCGTCGTCACCGAGACCGTGTTCGAAAACCGGTACATGCATGTCCCCGAGTTTCTCAAAATGGGCGCCGATATCAAGGTGGACGGCCGCGCGGCCATCGTGAAGGGCGGTTGCCGGCTGGTCGGCGCGAACGTATGCGCCACCGACCTGCGCGCCGGAGCCGCGCTGGTCTGCGCGGGTCTGGCCGCCGAAGGCGTGACGGAAGTGACCGGCGTGCATCACATCGACCGGGGATACATGAACCTCACCGGCAAACTGGCGGCCCTTGGCGCCAATGTGCTTCGGGTGCCGGATCCGGCAACCGTGGCCGGTGAAGTGGCCGTTTCCGTGCAGCGGCGGGAAGAGCCGGCGGCGCGGCAGCGGGTGGACGGCAAAGGGCTTGTGCAAGTCCAGCCCAGCATGGCGTGACGGGTGTTCTGCAAGGCGTGACGTTGCGGGCGCTTTGACGGGGGCAGCCGAACGGGGCTGCCGCTGTCGGGCGCCTTTTTTTATGGTCAAGGGTCAACGAACGGCATGCGAACGGACAAGCCCGGCCGGTTCGGCAACGGACAAGCCCGCCTACCCGGCTTGCGAGATCGCGCGGAATGGCGAGAACGGCAGGCCATTCTGCAGAAAACGGCGCAAAAGTTGAAACATACGGCAAAAAAAGGACCCGGAATTTCATTATTGAGCCATTTTGGTGTAAAATAGTTTTGTCGCGCATGAACGGGGGGCAATTCGTGACCACTCCAAACGGGAAAACTTGGCGCCCGTGATGCTGCAAGGAGGGTGGTGGATGGAATGGAGCACATGGTGTTTGAGGTCGGAACCGCACTCGTCCTGGTTGCCATTGCTGCCGTTATTGCCAACAAGATGAAATTTTCCACGATCCCCTTTCTGATCGTATTTGGCATGATGGTGGGACCGCACGCTCCGACCATCGGCATTTTGGATTTCCGGTTTATCGAAAGCCAGGAAGTCATCGCGTTTCTCGGCCGGCTGGGCGTACTGTTTTTGTTGTTTTATCTGGGGCTGGAGTTTTCAGTCAACAAACTGATCCATTCGGGCCGGAACATTGTGATCGGCGGGACGGCTTACGTCATCACCAACTTCTCGCTCGGCTTCGGATACGGCCTGCTGGTCGGATTTCCGTTGTATGAGGCGCTGATTACCGCGGGGATGTTCGCCGTCTCGTCCACCGCGATCGTGGCCAAAGTGCTGGTGGACCTGAAGCGGACCGGTAACCCGGAGACGGAACTGATCCTGGGCATGATTCTTTTTGACGACATCTTCCTGGCCCTGTTCCTGTCCGTGATGTCCGGGCTTCTGCTCGGCGGCGCCACATCGGCGGGCGGGATTGCCCTGTCCGTGGCGATTTCGATCGGATACATGCTGATGTTTTTCATCATTGCGCGATTCGGGACGCCCGTCCTGAACCGGCTTTTGAACATCACCTCGAACGAAGTGTTCATCATTGTCGTGTTTTCGGTGATGATCTTCGTGGCCGGTTTCTCCGAAACGCTCCATGTGGCGGAGGCCATCGGCGCGCTTCTGTTCGGTCTGGCGCTGTCTGAAACGGAGCACAGCAAGCGGATTGAACACTTGGTCGTGCCGTTCCGCGATTTCTTCGGCGCCATCTTTTTCTTCAGCTTCGGACTCAGCATCGACCCGAGCTCGCTGGGAGGCGCGGTGTGGCTGGCGCTCGGAGCCGTCGTCCTGACGATCATCGGCAACGTCGCTTCGGGGATGTTTTCGGGACGAAATGCGGGGCTGTCCCATCGGGCGTCGACCAACATCGGGCTTACCGTCATGGCCCGGGGCGAGTTCACCATTATCGTGGCCAATCTCGGGGTGACCGCCGGACTGATGCCGGTGCTCAAACCGTTTTCCGCCCTGTATGTCTTTATTCTGTCTATCGTTGGACCGCTATTTGCGAAAGAATCGAAGCACGTATATAATGGCTTAAGTCGTATCTTTGGCTGGAAGAAGTCTGTCTCGCCAATGAAGGAAAAAATGAAAGATATGGATCATTGACGGGATCACGGTTGATCCCACCAACGACGGAGGTGTCCCGACATGGGTACGATCAGGGAATCGGATCTGCCCGGCATCGGAAAAAAATATCAGGTGGATACGAGAGCTGGCGACAGAATCATCATTGTGATTCATGATGACGGCCGGAGGGAGCTGTACCATTTCGGTCAGGACGATCCGGACGAATGCGTGGCACAGGTCACTCTGGAGGATGAAGAGGCCAGACAGATCGCGGCCATCATCGGCGGAATGACCTACAAGCCCAAGGCGCTGGAAACGATCGAAGTGTCGCTCGACGATCTGGTGATCGAATGGTGCAAGGTGGAGCCGGACTTTTATTGCGTCGGCAAGTCGATCGCGGAGCTCCAGGTGCGCCAGAAAACGGGAGCGACCATCCTGGCCTTGGTCGAAAAGCATCATCAGAAAATCAACCCCGGTCCGGAGGATCGCCTGCTGGCGGACATGACCATCGTGATCGCCGGGGAACGGAAACAGATTCGGGCGCTGAAGCAGTTGCTCCAGATCGGATGAAGTCCCGGGGGTGGCTCGCGCGGCTTGGATGGTTGCACCGTCGGCGGCTGCCGGGAATGGTGGAATGGGTGGCGGATGGCCAATCCCGGGCCTCGGCGGCGGCTACATCGGCTCGACGGGATCTGTCCGCCGCAACCGCGGGTCGTTTTGGACAATCTGGGTCGGATGATTTTATTGAAAAATACAATCTATTGCCCCGCTTTCAGGCGAAAACGGGGCGATGGATTGTATTTTTGCAATTTATGAGGGTTGTTTTGCGTGGAAAGCGGGTTTTCTGTTGCATTTTTGCAATTTATCGGGGGAACGCCCGGGGGAACGCCCAGGCCGAACCGCCGGGGGATGGGCCGGGGGATGGGCCCGGGGAAACGGCCCGACCCGCCGGCGACGGAATCCGGCGGTCACCGGGCTGTCGGGCCTCTCACGGTTCCCGGGATGGATGGCGAGCCCGAATTTGCCGCCTCTTTTACACGACTCTTTTACAAAAGGCCGGTTTCCATAAATGTACCGATAAATTCATACCGGGTGATCCTGCCTGACCGGCCGGCGGGCACAGCGCGAAACGTGCCTTTCTCGCAGAGCCGTTGCAACGATTTGATGGCGGTTCGATAATTGATTCCCAGTTCCCGCACCGCGTCGGCGGGACGGACCACTCTGCCCGAGCGGATCGCCAGTCGGATCAGTTCGCGTTCCTGAAGGTTGTGCCGCGTTTTCCGCCCGGTCCGCTCCAGGTAAGGGGCGACAATGGTCCGGATAAACGACCGGATCAAGGCGGGGTTTTCCTCCAATTCGTCATACGGGATGGATACCACCCGTATACCGAGCCCCTGCAAGAACAATTCCCGGTTCAGTTCCCGCCGGTATCGCGTCCGGTCCGCTTGCTCAACGTGGGGGCCGTAGCCTTTGATTTCAAAGGCGAACTGTACCTCCCCGCCATGCCAAAGAAAATCGACAAAAAACCTTTTCCCCCGCCAATCTACCACCTCATATTCCGGATGCAAGGCGTCCAGCCGGCCGAACAGCGGCCACCAGACTTTCTCCAGAAACATTTTTTCGCCGTGGCCCAGTCCTCGTTTCAGCCGATCCTTTCGCTCACCCGTGCGCTTTTTCAGATGCGCCTGGTACCATTCCTCAAAAGCTTCCGGAAACCCCATATTCCGCCGCTCCTTTCACCGAACAAAAAAACGTCCCAAACTTCCCCGGAAGCGGAGAAGGTTGGGACGTGCTTCGTCGCCAAGCCATCTAGATTTCAGGGGTAAAATAGCATATTTCCGCCGGAGGCGCAAGGGCGGTCCGGGGCCGGTCCGGGAACACCGGCGGCGGTTCCGGGCGGCGGCAGCGTGGAGGGACGGCCGCGTGACAGACCGGTTGCGTTCCAGGACTCTTTTCGCTGCGGGTCATAGTCCGGGGACGTTGCGCATAGGCGGGTCATAGTCCGGGGACGTTGCGCATAGATTGAAGGTGTCGCGGACAAGACGGGGAGGTATCCATGAACAAGACGGGAACCAGGATGAAGCCGTTGGTCGGGGCAGGATTTTTGGCGGGGATGGCGCTGTCGGCGTTGATGTGGACTGTCGGACATGCCGTGCCGGGGAGTGACCTCCGGAACGGGAGCCTGGGAGAGGCGCCTTTCCGGGTGGCGAATCGCACGGAGCCGGGAAATTTCGGCGCCCGGGAACACGGGCTGGCGCTGGGCGAGCCCGCGGCGGCGCACCATCCCGTCCATCGGGACGCGACACGGGATCCTGCGGAACAAGGGCAAAGGGGCGAGGTGTCGGAAACGCCGCAACCGGAGTCCCGTGACGGGCGGCGCGACAACACGGTGCGGGAGACGCTGCGGGACGACGCGGAAAGCGGCCGGGCGGGCGCGGTCCAGGGGATGCCGCCGAACGGGGAGCGGAGCGGGGAGCAAAACGGCCCCGTTGCGGCGGATGTCGAGCAACCGGCGGTTGCGGTTTATCTGACCGCGCAGCGGAAAACGGAGACGGTGCCCCTGGAAACGTACGTCATGGGCGTCGTCGCGGCGGAGATGCCGGCGGATTTTCCGCCGGCGGCGCTGGAAGCGCAGGCGCTTGCGGCGCGCACCTACATCGTCCGGCGGCTGCGGATGGAAGATCGCTCCGGCGTGCCGGCCGGGGCGGCGGATGTGACGGATACGACGAAGCATCAAGTGTACCGCTCGCAGGCGCATATGCGCGCCATGAAGGAGAACGATCCGGAAGGGTGGGAAAACGTGCGGCGGGCGGTGGAGGCAACGGCCGGCCGGGTGCTGGTCTATGACGGGGAGCCCATCCAGGCGCTTTATTTTTCCACCAGCAACGGCTATACCGAAGCGTCGGAGGAAGTGTTTCCGTTCGCTCTGCCGTATTTGCGCTCCGTGGCCAGTCCGTGGGACAAGTCCGGCGCGCCCCGGTCCGAGGAACGGACGGAGATGGGGCTGGCTGATTTTTACGGCCGGCTGGGCGTGCGGGTCACCGCCGCCATGATCAAACGCGGCAAGGTCCCCGAGCTGCGCATCGCCGCCTGGACGCAGGGAAGGCGCGTGAAGACGCTGCTCGTCGGCGACCGAAAGTTCTCCGGTGAAGAGGTGCGGGAGAAGCTCGGCCTGCGGTCGACGGCGTTCAGTTGGAAGATTGAGGGCGACCGGATCGTCATCACGACGCGCGGCAGCGGCCACGGCGTCGGCATGAGCCAGTGGGGGGCGCGCGGCATGGCGGAAGCGGGGTACACGGCGGAACAGATCGTGAAACACTACTATCCCGGCGTCTCCATCGCGGAAGTTTCAAAACTTTAAAACGGCCGGCGAATTTTTCGTCTCTATAAAATTTCAAAACTTCGGAGCGGGATACGTATAAAAGCGGATCACCCGGTAACAATGGGTTACTGAGGTGATCAAAACCATGAGTGATCAAAACGACAAAACCATCAAAAAGCTGGAAAATCCGGCGAAGACGGGCGCGAGTGCGCCGGGCGGAGCCTCCGTGGCAGGGTGGAAAAGGCTGTTCGCCCGACGGTGGATGTTCCCCGCGTTGTACATGGCCGCCGCAGCCCTCATCGTAACCATCCTCTGGTTGTACCCGGGAACGGAGAAAAATAGAGAGAATCCGGCCCAGGCCACCCCGGGGGTGGAATCGGAAAGCGCAGCCGGCACGGAGGCAGCGACGGGCACCACCGGAGAAGAGACGGAGGAAGCGGCACCCGTCACCGCCAACGGCGAAACGTTGCAGTGGCCGGTCAAGAACCGCGACGAAATGGTCATCGCCATGCCGTATTACGATCCGTCCGCTCCGGAAGAAGAACGGGCGGCGGCCATCGTGGAACAGGACAACACCTTCACGCCGCATATGGCCGTCGACCTGGCGCGTCCCGACCAGCAGCCGTTTGAAGTGCTCGCGGCGCTGAGCGGCACGGTGAAGGTGGCGAAACAGGATCCGGTGGACGGATACGTCGCCGAGATCGAGCATCCGAACGGGCTGGTGACGGTTTACAAGAGCTTGTCCGAACTGCGCGTGCAAGAGGGCGAGAAGGTCGAGCAAGGCGACGTCATCGCCATTGCCGGCACGAGCGGGGAAACCGATGACGAAGGCGCACGCCTGCACTTTGAAATTCGGCGCAACGGCCAGCTCGTCAATCCGGCTTCGCTCATCAAGGACGAATAAACGTCGGACGTTCCAGCAACCGGGACCGGTGAAACCCGCCGATCCGTCGAAGGGCGCGGGCCTGTCCGGTACCGCGCAATGCCGCCGGGCAACCGGCGGCTTTTTGTTGTTTCCGGAGGATGATTCCGGGGTTGTGCGAATCGTGCGAATGTGTCCGAAATGTTCACCGGATTGGTGACTTTTTCCCGCCGCTGTGATAAGATATAGGACGTTGGATGCATAACGATAGACCCATCGCACATCGCACCAATCGATCCCCATTTGTCCTTTTCCAACTGCCCCTTGCACACACGCATTGTCTCATCATTATGCTCCATGTGAAAGAGGCAGCACCCATCGCATTCAATCGATTCCGGGAATGCCGGACGCTTCGTCCGCCGGGATTCCTGTTTTGTTGCATGCCCACCGGTCTTTGGCGGGCCTCTTTTGCATGTTTTCCTGAAAATAAATCCGGAAACGAGACTTGCGACCGGAATATAGACAAGGAGTCGGGAAAAGAGATGAAAGAAGTGTGGGTGTCGGAATTGTCTCCCGGGCATGTGCTGGCCAGACCGGTGACGGGCCGGAACGGCATGGTGATGCTGGAGGCCGGAACCGCCCTGACCGAGCGGTACATCTGGAAACTGAAGCAGCTCGGCGTCCGGTCGGTTTATATCCGGTCCCAGGAGCCGACGCACGGGCCGGTGAGCCGGATCACCGTGCACGCCGCCGATTTGCCGGATGCCGGACCGTTGCCGGACATCGAAAAGTTGAAGGAAAACGCCAAAGCGCGCGAGACCGCGTGCGCGAAAGTTGTCGGCCTGCCGGAATCGGAACGCCTGCTGGAACGCGTGACGATTCCCTCGTGGAAAGGGCAGTTCAGACGCGTGTTTCGGGACGTGTTGACGGAAATCACCGCCAATCGGGAAATCGCCGACGAACTCGGCGTGCTGCTGCAAACGGACCGATATCTGTTTGAACACTCCCTGCACGTGGCGCTGTACGCGGGCGTGATCGGCATGGCCCGGAATTACGACACAAACCGCCTTTACGATCTGACCGTCGGCGCGCTTCTGTTCGACATCGGGATGACCCGCCTGCCGCAGCGGCTGATCAAGATGAACCGGTCGCTGACCGAAACGGAGCGCCGCGTGGTGCGTCAGCACACGATCGAAGGTTACCGCATTCTGAGCCGGATCAGGGGCGTCTCCGACGCGTCGGCCAAATGCGCGTTGTTCCACCACGAACGGTATCGGGGGGAAGGATACCCGTTCGGGGTCCGGTGGAACGACATTCCCGAATACGCCCGGATCGTCGCGATTGCCGACGTGTACGACGCCCTGGTGTCACCCCGTCATCACCGGCAGGCTTACACGCCCGGGGAGGCGGTGGAATACCTGTTTGCGTCCGGCAATTACGAATTCGGGCTGGAACTGGTGCAGCATTTTATCCGGCATCTGACCGTTTACCCGGTGTCGTCCGTCATCCGGCTGAGCAGCGGCCAGGTCGGCGTGGTGACCCAGTTGGACGCGAGCCTGCGCCACCGGCCGGTCGTGCGCATCATCCGGGAAGCCGACGGCAGCGAGGTGCCGCATCCTTACGAAATCGACCTGGCCCGCAACAAAAACGTGGTCATCCTGTCCACCTATCCGGAAATTCAGGAGCGGGACGAGCCGTTACCGGAACGTGTCGCCACGGAGTGCCGGGAACCGGTCGGATGACCGGCGCCGGCCGGTTCGGAGTTCTTTTTTCCGGCCTTCCGAGGGCCGATCGCGTTCCGCCGCTCGCCCGCGAAGCGGCGTTTTTTTTCTGTTTTCACGCTCCCGGAAACGGCTCAGGCCGGCCGACGACACGCTTCCTTCTCCTCCTCCGGGGACGGTCCCGGACACCGGCCGTCAGACCTGCGCCAAAATAAGGACTTTCCCGGCTTGTCAAGCTTGACCCCATAGAATAAGTGCCCGCGCCCCTCATATAATGTACCAATCTCAAGGAGCAGGGAGGCGGGAGCGTGCACGATTACATCCGGGAGCGAACCCTCAAGATCGGCCGGTGCCTTGTGGAGACGCGTCATACCGTGCGAACCATCGCCAAGGAATTCGGCGTATCCAAGAGCACGGTGCACAAGGACCTGACCGAACGGCTGCCGGAAATCAATCCGGATCTGGCGGATCAGGTGAAGCATATCCTGGAGTACCACAAGTCCATCCGGCATCTCAGAGGAGGAGAGGCCACGAAAATCAAGTACAAAAAATCGGCGGCGCAAAAACAGGAGATGATGACGGTCGGTAAAGGCTGACATCACCCGGCGCTCCCCTTCGACAAAAAAACGTCGAAAAAAAGGATTTTTCCTTATTTACGGCGAATAACATACCATTATGCTTGCAGGTTAGGGGATATTCCGTTATGTTTAGCAAAGATATCGGCATCGATCTCGGCACTGCCAACGTCTCCATCCACGTGAAGGGCAAGGGCGTCGTACTCGACGAACCGTCGGTGGTCGCCATTGAGAGCGACACGAGGCGAATCCGTGCCGTCGGCGAGCAAGCTCGCCGCATGGTGGGCCGGACGCCTGGGAACATCGTGGCGATTCGCCCGCTTCGTGACGGCGTCATCGCCGACTTCGAAATGACCGACGCCATGCTTAAGGCGTTCATCGACCGGGTCGGGGGACGCGGCTGGTTGAGCCGTCCGCGCATCCTGATCTGCGCGCCCACCAACATCACGTCGGTGGAGCAGAAGGCGATCCGTGAAGCGGCGGAGCGCAGCGGGGCCAAGGAAGTGTTTCTCGAGGAGGAGCCGAAAGCGGCCGCGATTGGCGCCGGTATGGATATTTTCCAACCGAGCGGAAATATGGTGATTGACATTGGCGGAGGCACGACCGATGTTGCCGTATTGTCCATGGGCGGCATCGTCACCGCCTCTTCGCTTAAAATCGCGGGGGACAAGTTCGACGAGGCGATCATCCGCTATATCAAGAACAAATATAAACTGCTGATCGGGGAACGGACCGGCGAAGACATCAAGATCAAGATCGGCACGGTACATAGAAACGGGCGGCGAGAGGAAATGGACGTGCGCGGCCGCGACATGGTAACGGGGCTGCCGCAGACGGTGACCATCCGTTCGGAAGAAGTCTGTGAAGCGCTGTGGGAGCCGGTCATGAGCATCGTCGCCGCGGCCAAATCGGTGCTGGAACAGACGCCTCCCGAACTGGCGGCGGACATCATCGACCGCGGCATCATCCTGACCGGGGGCGGCGCGCTTCTGGACGGCATGGACGCGCTGTTGTCGGACGAGCTCAAGGTGCCCGTGCTCGTCGCGGAGGATCCGATGCATTGCGTCGTGAACGGAACCGGCATTATGCTGGAAAATTTGGACAAGATCCGTAAATCGGGCTGATCCGCTTCCGGCTTGGACAAGCCGTCCGAGACCATCGGATGAGGTTGTTGGACGCTAAACTTTTCCGTCCGCGTTGACGTAAAAAAAATTGCGGAAGTTTTTGCACGCTTCCGCTACGGTGTTTCGACCATCCAACTTCCACTTGTGGGCCGACAGGGGGTAACGATCCTTGCTCCGAGGTTTGTATACGGCGGCTGCGGGCATGCTGGCGCAACAGCGGCGTCATGACGCGGTCACGCACAATATCGCCAATCTGAACACACCGGGCTACAAGGCCATGGCGCCGGTCAATCGCGCGTTCCCGGAAATGCTCCTCGCCGCGATGGGCGGCCCCAATCCGCCCCGCCAACCGATCGGGCCGATCAATACCGGTGTGCTGGCGGAGGAGAACCTGACGCTGTTCACCCAGGGCATGCTGCAGGAGACGTATCGCCCGCTGGATCTGGCCATCGTATCGGATATTGAAGTGCCCGGCGCGGTGTTCGACGCCTCCGGGAAGTATGTGGCGCCCGACGGCACCGTGATCGTGCAGCCGCAGGTGTATTTCACCGTGCGGACGCCGCAGGGCGAGCGGTACACCCGCGACGGCAGTTTCCGGCAGGAACCGGACGGAACGCTGGTGACGTTTGACGGCATGCCGGTTCTGGGCGTGGACGGCGAGCCGATCGTGGTGGAAGAGTCCTGGGAGAACGTGCGGGTGCTGCCGGATGGCCGGCTGGTGCTGGCGCTGACCGGCGAACCGTTGCCGGGAAACCCGCAACTTTTGCTCACGCGCGTCGAAAATCCCATGCTGCTGGTGCGGGAAGGAGACGGGCGTTACCGGCATGACGGACCGGAGGATAACCTCGCGCCGTTGCAGCCCGGCGATCGCGCCGAGGTGCGGCAGGGTTATCTGGAGCGCTCCAACGTGGATCCCGCCCAGTCGGCGGTCGATCTGATGGCGGCGCTGCGCGCCTACGAGGCGAACCAGAAGGTCATCCAGTCGTACGATCGAAGCCTGGAGAAAGCGGTCAACGAAATCGGCCGCGTCTGAACCTGAGGTGACGCAACATGAACCATTCGATGATCGCCGCTTCGGTGTCCATGGCCGCGCTGCAGCGGAAACTGGACCTGATCGCGGATAATGTGGCCAACGTCAACACCGTCGGTTATAAAAGCAAATCCGGCGTGTTTGAGGAAATCCTGTCCGGCATTCAGCCGCAGGAACCGGATTTCGCGCGCGAGGGACGGCGAACCCCGTTCGGCTTCCCGATGGGGGGCGGCGCCCGGATGGTGGGCATCCGGCTGGATCTGACCCCGGGAACGCCGCAGCAAACCGGCCTGCCGACCGACCTGATGCTGGAGGGCAACGGCCTGTTCGAGCTCAGGACGGCGGAAGGCGGACGGGTGTTCACCCGGCATGGCGCGTTCCAATGGCAGATTGACGACGCGGGGAACCGGTGGCTGGTCACCTCCTCCGGCTACCGCGTGGTGAACGATGACGATGAACCGATCGTCGTGCCGGCCGGTTATGAATGGCATGTGGCCGGGGACGGCACCATGACGGCCGTCAGCCCCGCTGGCGACGATGTGCTGGAATTGGGTATACTGAAAGTGGTGCAGCCGGTCAGGGCGGATTTGCTGCGGGCGGTCGGGGACAATTTGCTGGCCGTTGCGGACGGCGTCGATCCCGACGAAGCGGTGGTGCCGCTTGACGAACTGCCGGCCGGTGCGGCCGGCGTGACGGTGCGCCAGGGCTATCTGGAAGCGTCCAACGTGGATCTGATCGCCGAGATGACGGAATTGACGAACGCCCTGCGGGCCTACCAACTGAGCGCACGCGCCCTGGCTTCCGGCGAACAGATGCTGCAGATGGCCGCCAACCTGCGCGGCTGATGCCGCCGGATGGGAGTCGACATGGAACGTGCGGGAAACGTGAACAACAAAGGGAATCATCAGGATCATACGGCAGCCGGACGGCCGGCCAAACCGGCCCCCAAGCCCCGGCCGAAGCGTTCGACCGGCCGGGCGGTGCGGGACGCGGTCTGGTTTTCGGCCAAAATTCTTGCCATTCCGGTGCTTTGTCTGACGGCGCTCATCGTTGGGCTGGCGATCGGCTACACGGTGCTGGGAGACCGGGAACTGGCGGAAGTGTTTGACTGGAAAACGTGGAAGCATATGTGGGATCTGGTGTTTGCGGACGGTTGACGAAAGGCCGCGAATCGTTGCGGCGACGGGCAGAAACGGACACGAATCGCGTCGTCGCAACCGGGCGGGACGGGGCCGTCCGCCAAACGGAGGAAAGCCCTGGCCGGCGCCGGGGCTTTCGATTTTTCAGAAGCATTCCCGAGGGAGGTGCCCCGCTGCCGGGCTTGTTTACGTTGCAAGATGCCCGCTATAATAATGTGGGACTTTCGCACAAAGGGGGAAATCATGGAATGAATCTGCCGAATTTGCTGACGTTGACACGCTTCGTCATGATCCCCTTGTTTCTGGTCGCCTATTTTCAAGGCTCCCCCCTTGTGGCGCTGGCGATTGTCCTGCTCGCGGGACTGACCGATCTCCTGGACGGCTACATTGCCCGGCACAGCGGGCAGATTACGGCCACCGGCATCATGCTCGATCCCCTCGCGGACAAGCTGATGATGCTGTCGGTCATCGTCGCCCTTGTCATCAAACGGGAAATTCCGTGGGAAGCGGCGGTGGCGATGGCGGTTCGCGAAGGCGGCATGATTGTCAGTTCGGCGTTTTTTCATTTTCGCGGCAAAAAAACGCTTCAGGCCAACGCGCTGGGCAAGCTGACCACCTTTTTGTATTACGTGGCGATCGTGCTCTTGTTTTTCGACAGTCCGGGCGGCGTGCCGGTGCTCTGGTGCGCCATCGTCCTGTCGTTTATCGCGTCGGGCGTCTATTTGATGCAATTCCGGCATCTGAACCGGAAGGACATCCCCGAACAGGGCGCATGATCGCGGGGGAGACGGAACCGCAAGTTAAAAAGGCCTGCCGCCGCGCCCTGAACGGGCGAGGTCAGCGGGCCCTTTTATCATCAACCTTTGCGCCTGCAGTTCGCAAAGGGATATTCGTATTATGAACCGGAATGCCAAAGAATATTCCGAAACAGGGGGTAGATCGCGGTGTTGAACGTGGAGCAAATTCAGCGGATCATTCCGCACCGGTACCCGTTTCTGCTGGTGGACCGCATCCTTGAGCTGGAGCCGGGCAAACGTGCCGTCGGCCTGAAAAATGTCACCGTAAACGAACCGTTTTTTGCGGGCCACTTTCCGGGGTATCCGGTCATGCCGGGGGTTTTGGTGCTGGAAGCCCTGGCGCAGGTGGGCGCCACCGCGCTCTTGTCCCTGGAGGAAAACCGGGGCAAAATCGGCCTGTTCGCCGGCGTGGACGAGTTTCGCTGGCGCGAACAGGTGAAGCCCGGCGATACGTTGACGCTGGAAGTGGAAATTCTTCGCATGAGGGGTACGATCGGAAAGGGCCAGGCGACGGCGCGGGTCGGCGAACGGGTGGTGGCCGAGGGCACGCTCATGTTCGCATTGACGGACGCGGCATCGCCGGACGGGAACCGGTAATTCCCGAATGAATTTGTACAAAGTCATGAAGGAGGAATGACCCATGGCAAGACCTTCCGCACAGGAGCTGCTGCAATCCTGGCTTAACGATCCGCTGGTGGACGAGGCGACCAAGGCGGAACTTCGCGCCATTGCGGACGACGCGCGGGAAGTGGAGGACCGGTTCTACCGCGACCTGGAGTTCGGTACGGGCGGTCTGCGCGGTGTGATGGGCGCGGGCACGAACCGGATGAACCGATATGTGATCGGCAAGGCGACGCAGGGGTTGGCCGACGAACTGCTTTCGCGGGAGAAGGCGCCTTCGGTGGTCATTGCGCACGATTCGCGCCGCCATTCCGCCGAGTTTGCGCTGGAGACGGCGTGCGTGCTGGCGGGCAACGGCATCAAGGCGTACCTGTTCCGCTCGCTGCGGCCGACGCCGCAACTGTCGTTCACGGTGCGGGATTTGGGGGCGTCTGCCGGGGTCGTCATCACCGCCAGCCACAATCCGCCCGAGTATAACGGCTACAAGGTGTACGGACCGGACGGCGGACAGATCGTGCCCGACCAGGCGCAGCGGGTGTACGAACGGATTCGCCGCGTCACGTCGTTTGACATGGTGCGGCGGATGGCGCCGGAAGAAGCGGAAGCGAAAGGGCTGCTGGTGTGGCTGGACGAGGAGGCCGACCGCCGGTATGTGGATGCCGTCGTCGCCCAGTCGCTGCGGCCGGAACTGCTGCGGAGCGGCGCGGGTGAGGCGTTGACGATCGTGTATACGCCGCTGCACGGCTCCGGCAACATGCCGGTGCGGGAGGTATTGCGGCGGGCCGGGTTTACGCGCGTCCACGTGGTGGCCGAACAGGAGCAGCCGGACGGCGGGTTCCCGACGGTGAAGTCGCCCAACCCAGAAGAACGGGAGGCGTTCACGCTGGCCATCGAGCAGGCGGAGCGGCTGGGCGCGGATCTGATTCTGGGCACCGACCCGGACGCCGACCGGGTGGGGGCTGTCGTCAAGGACGAGAACGGCCGTTATGTGGTGCTGACCGGCAATCAGACCGGCGCGCTGATCGTCCATTACATGCTGACGGCGCTGAAGGAACAGGGGCGCCTGCCGGCGAACGGAGCGGTCGTGAAGACGATCGTCACCAGCGAGATGGGCGCGGACATCGCCCGTTCGTTCGGTTGCGAAGTTTTCAACACCTTGACCGGTTTCAAATACATCGGGGAAAAAATGACGCAGTTCGAGCGGACCGGCACGCACACCTTCGTGTTCGGGTACGAGGAAAGCTACGGCTATTTGGCCGGCAACTATGCCCGGGACAAGGATGCGGTGGTGGCCGCGCTGCTCATCAGCGAGGCGGCGGCATACTACAAGTCGCAAGGGAAAACGCTGTACGACGTCCTGCTCGAGCTGTACGCGCAGTACGGCACGTATCTGGAAACGCTGGAATCGCGCACGCTGAAGGGGAAGGACGGCCTGGAGCGCATCCGGGCGATCATGGAAGACTGGCGGAGCCAGCCCCCGGCGGAGGTGGCCGGCGTGAAGGTGGAGGCGTTGGAGGACTACAAGGACGGGCTGAACGGACTGCCGCCGGAAAACGTGCTGAAATTCCGGCTGGCGGACGGTTCCTGGTTCTGTCTGCGTCCGTCGGGCACGGAACCGAAGATCAAGGTGTATCTGGCCGTTCGGCGCAACGGGCTCGACGAGGCGCGCGCCGCGCTCGAGCGGTTGACGCGGGAAGTGATGGAGCGGGTGGACCGCCTGGCGTAAAGGTTGCAACCGGGCCCGGCCGGCCGTTGTAACGCAAGGAACCGGGCCCGGCCGGGGCTCGCGTAAAGCCTCAGCCTGAACGGGATGGCGGGATTTGGAAATAAGTTTTCATACTCTCATTCAATTTAGGGGTTGTTAATCTTGATTTTGCCTCGGTGGATGGAACGGTGGAACCGACGGTTGCCGAAAATCCTGTGGCTTGTGGTGCTGGCCGGCGTGCTCGGCTCGCTGCCGCTGATCGCGGCGCGGGTTGAGACGGAGCGTTCGGCGAAGACGGTGACGATCGCCCTCGATTACCGCGACCTGCTCCAGGTCGCGGCGGCGCAGGCCGATCCGCAAAGCTTCGTGGAGGAATGGCTGCCACGCCTGAAAACGGCCGGCGTGAACGCCATGATCGTGTTTGAGAGCACGTTGGAGGAGCTGGCCTGGTCGGGGGCGATCGCGGTGTACGACGCCAAGAGCGCCGCCCTGCTTCAGGGTCGGGTGGAAGACCCGTCTGACAACGGCACGTACGTGCTGTTCCGGAAACCGGAGGAGGAAGCGGTGCTGCGGCCGATCATCGAATCGGCGTTCGGGCGGCTCGGCGTGGCGGTGACGCCCTGGCGTTTCGGGGAATGGAACGGTCTGCGAATCCACATGGGCTACAGCGACGCGATGTTGCGCCCGATGCAGCCGAACCCGCTGGCGATGCGAAAGCTGCACGAAGCCGGCTTTCTCATCGTGCCGCGGCTGTCGGACCGGGTGACCTTCGATGCGGCGGAACTGGAACGCTGGCTGGACGCCTTCGGGGAGTTCGGGGTCACCCGGATCGTGTTCGACGGCAACGCGGTGACCGGGTACGCCGACCACGCCGCGAAGCGAAGCCTGGACAAGTTCGCGGCGCTGCTGAACGAGCGCGGCATCGGCGTCGGCATTTTTGAGAATTTGAAGGTGCCGCAACAAGGGATGTACGGACTGACGCAACGGCTCCATTACAACGCGGTGCGGGCACATCCCGTCTCCGAGGCGGAGTCGGTCACGCTCAAGCCGGAGCAACTCGCCGACCGGATCGTCCTGGCCGTGAAAGACCGCAACATCCGGATGATTTACCTCAATACAACTTACGTCCGGGATGGGGTCAGTGGAAAAGTGAAGCATTCGCTGGGGACGATCGAGGAGGCGCTGGCGGGCGACGCGGACCGTCCGGGGGCGGTGGAACGGCTGAAGGGCTACGGTTTCACGCCGGGGGACGCCACCGCGTTCACGGAGCATGGAGCGCCGTTGGAACCGCTGTGGCGCGCGCTGGTCATCGCCGGCGCCGTGGCGCTGACGGCGCTCGCCTGCGGCCTGTTCGCGCCGAACCTGTTGGTGCCGGTGACGGCGATCGGCGCGGCGGGCGGGGCGGCGGCGTTTGCGCTGGATAAGGAGCTGCCCATGCAGGGGCTGGCGCTGCTGGCGGCGATCAGTTCGCCGACGGTGGCCGTCATTTGGCTCGTCCGGCGGCTTCGCGAACGGCGCGAACCGGCCGGGGCGGACGCGGCGGTTGCATCGGGCGAAAGGTCGGTTACCGGCGACGGCATCGCCCGCAACGGCGGGAGAAGCCGGGTTGCCGGGAAAACCGCAGGCCGGCGCCTGGGGGAAGCGTTGCTGTTGTACGCCGCCGTGTCGTTGCTTTCGCTCGTCTCGGTTCCCATCATCATGGGGCTTTTGGACGATATTCGCTACAGCCTTGTGCTGCAGCAGTTCCGCGGCGTCAGTCTGCTGCACCTGGCCCCTGTCGCGCTGGTGGCGATCTACGTCTTTCTGTACGGTCCGGGCGGCTCGGTGTGGGACAACGCCCGGCGGATCCTGGCGATGCCGCTGACGGTGCTGTGGCTGGTGGCGGGCGCCGTTCTGGGCCTCGCGGGCATGTATTATCTGTCCCGGACGGGGAACAGCGGCCTCGCGTCCAGTCTGGAATTGCAATTCCGCTGGATGCTGGAAACCACGTTCGGGGTGCGCCCGAGAACGAAGGAATTTTTGTTCGGCCACCCGTTGCTTCTGATCGGCATCTTCCTGTCGCTGCGCTACCGCTGGGCGCTCGGATTGCTCATTCTGGCGACGATCGGCCAACTGTCGATGGTGGACACCTTCGCGCACATTCACACGCCGGCGGTGCTGTCGCTCATTCGCGTGTTGCTCGGGCTGGGCCTTGGTCTTCTGGCCGGCCTGGCCGGCGTCGCGGTGTGGCAGGCGGCGGAATGGCTGTGGCGGCGCGGGCGGCTTTTCCGGGAGCGTGCATAAACGGAGCGCGGTGTGCGAATTGCAAAAATGCAGCATATTCCGCGCTTTGGCTGCGAAATGTGGCGGTTTTGCTGCAAAAATGCAATTTATGGGCCTCATTTAGCGGGCAAGCGGGGATATAAGTTGTATTTTTGCAATTTATCCATTTAAGCGTATCCTTTTGGTCGTTTCCCGATTGGGTATGTCCAAACAGGTTGTATTCATATTGGGATTGCCCATATGGTAATGCCCATATTTTGGGTTGTGCTCAAATTGGTTTTATCCAAATTGGTTATATCCAATTGGTTGTATCCATTTAGGTGTATCCATTTAGGTGTATCCATTTAGGTGTATCCATTT